>Ga0255347_1003382_pt1 | contig 20830 bp, 23 predicted proteins | sample wastewater_treat_2_FD_192479 | JGI IMG/M metagenome (GOLD analysis project Ga0255347, IMG submission 192479) | Wastewater microbial communities from Lulu Island WWTP, Vancouver, Canada - plant24 | ecosystem: Engineered > WWTP > Wastewater > Unclassified | place: Canada: Vancouver, British...
GGCGCTCTCCACCCTCAGCGAGCAGGGTATCCTCGTGGATGTCCGGCACATTATGCTCGTGGCAGACATGATGTGCATGGACGGTGAGGTGAAACAGATCGGCCGGCACGGTATCGCCGGGGAGAAGGAGAGTGTCCTTTCCCGGGCAGCCTTCGAGGTAACGGTCAACCATCTCCTCGATGCGGCTGTGGCCAACGAGGTTGACGAGCTCTCGGGGGTCACCGAGAACGTGATCGTGGGCCAGCCAATCCAGCTGGGCACCGGCGATGTGAAACTGATTGCAAAACCTTTGAATTAGGAGAATTCAAAATGGATTTTAATGCTTCATTGAGAAGGGCCATAAAAACGGGGGAAGTCCTGCTCGGCCAGAACAGGACAGCAGAATCCATCCAGGAGGGCAACGCCCAGATGGTGGTGATTGCCGACAATTGCCCGGAAAACTTCAGGGAAATGCTCAAATCCAGAGAGAACGTTTTTGTTTATACCTTTGACGGCTCAAGCGTCGCTCTGGGGAAGGCCTGCGGGAAACCATTCATGGTCAGCGCGCTGGCTGTGCTCAACCCGGGGGAATCTGATATACTCAGTCTGAAGAGGGCCTGATCATGCCGGAAGTGGTGCTTACCGAGGACTGCATGCACCTGATCTCCCAGTTCGAGAAGCTGACCGGTGCAGGAAGCAGGGACTGCGTTATCGATGACCGGAACAACCGCATCATCCTGGTAATCAATCCCGGTGAGATGGGCCTGGCAATCGGGAAGAGCGGGTCCAGCATCAAGAAGGCCATGGAAGTCATGGGAAAGAAGATCGAGGTGGTTGAATACTCGACCAATCCCGAGCAGTTCCTCCGCAACTGCTTCCTCCCGGCCAAGGTGACCTCGGTTACCTTCGAGAACCAGGGGGAGGCCCAGGTGGCCCATGTGGAGGTCCGTGACGAGGACCGCGGCCTGGCAATCGGGAAAGAAGGCAAAAACATCTTTAAGGCCAAGAAGCTGGCCCAGCGCCAGCACAACATTTCAGATGTGCTCCTGGTGAACAACCAGGCCATGTAACTCCTTTTTCCAGGCCTTACCCCGGCGCCGATCATTCCAGGCGGAAGGACTTCCGGCTCTCCACGGATGGAGCCTGCCGCGGCCCCGGGCAGATGAGCAGCAGGTTCTCTTTCATGTCCGTCAGGCGGAGGTTGATGGCATGCAGTTTCTTGTCCAGGTCTTCGAGATCGTACTGGATCGCCCGGATATCATTCTTGATGCTTTCGATATCGTAGAAGGCCTCCTCGATCGCATCGATGGTATCGATAATGATGTGGGGAACCTGGTCTGGCTTCTGGGTCATGAAACATTCCCGTCCTTTTTTACTGGGCCTACCTGATTTTTTTACTTTTCTCAGCAGGGCATGGGAGACCGGGGGGAACCGAGAGGCGTACCGGAAGGAAGGCTTCCAACCCGGATATGACTTTCCCGCAGAAGAACCCCGGGCATATGGTATCCTGGATCACTGGCCGATGACCGTTGAGGATTCCCCGGAAAAATCAGAGCGGGCCTGGAGGGATTCGAACCCCCGACATCCGGGTTAGAAGCCCGGCGCTCTATCCAGGCTAAGCCACAGGCCCCTGCCGGCGTCAGATACGTAGGCTGTGCCTGCTCTTTAAAGTTTAGCGTACCACAACTGGTGCACGGGGAAAATGAAACGCACATGAGATCAACCGGTTCCATGGTAATCCTGAGCGCGATTTCATACCAAAAACCGGTCGGGGCGGGGGCAGAAAAATGGAGGTGGGAGGTTCGCCCGGATTTCCGGGATAGGCTGGCCTGGATGCCATATCAGTGCCTTAGCCCGCGTGGTAGCAGCAGGTCGACCTGACCACATCCACCTCGGTCGGGTGAGTGACGCTCTCCCGGGTTACGCTCTTGATGATGGAGGTCCCGCAGTACTTGACCTGGATCCTGGCCGATATCCGCTCACGCTCTTCGTAGTGCAGGCCCATGGAGAACTCCACCATCCGCTTCATGCTGATGCTCACCGAGAGGAGCTCGACCATGATCCCGGAGTCGCCGGGTGTCAGGTCATCCATGTCGAGAGAGGTCACCAGGATGTGGTTTCCCGGGCTGATACCTGCCAGGGTCACCACGTTGTGGGTGCTCTGCAGCTCCAGTGTCCGCGGTTTTCCCTGCTTGAGCTCCCTGATTACCTCGGGAGCGATACCTGTCAACGCGTAGCACTTCATGGGGATCACCCGTACATCGGAAGCTGTTCCTTCTTGGGCATGGTCTCTGCAGTCTTCACCTGCTCTGCAAGCTTCTGCATGGTCGATTCTATCTCCTCGGCCTGTTCGATCAGGGGCTTGACATCGAGGTCCAGCCCGTACATCCGGTTGAGGACACTGATGGTGGCGGCAGAGGCACGGGGATCCGGAGCATTGATGGTCTCCCCCAACAGGCCGAAACCTGGAATATCACGGATCTTGCATTCGGTCAGGATGCTGCTCGCAATCCCCGAGATGCTCCCGATGGGGAGGATGATGGTGCTGTCCTGGATGCGGGAAAGTGCCTGGTCGGTGCTGGCCACCCCGAAGACACGCTTGTCAGGCTCATTGGTAATGATCCCGGCGATGGTGACAATTTCCTTCGGGTGGAACGGTTCGATCCAGTCCATGATCCCATTGGCGACCTCGTAGCAGATCATCGGGTGAATGGGTATATCGGCAACGATGGCTGCGAGGTCGTTCTTCTCGTAGAGCCTGACCGGGACATTGATGACACCCTTGTTCATCATCGCCAGGGGGGGGAAGTACTTGCTGTTCATGCTCCCAATCTGCTCGAACTCCAGCTGGTCGACCATGTACTGGAGGGCAATGCTCCCAACAAGTCCGCTTCCCGGAAATCCCATGAGTATGGAGGTCCCGGGCTGCTTCAGCGGCCGGGAGAAGATTTTGATATCGGTATTCGGGTCGGGCGACATTAGATTAACATATCTCATACACCTAAAAAAGTATTATGCAAGAATATCCGGTAAAGAGAGGCGCTATCAAGGAACTGCCGCAGGCGATGGTGCAGAAGCTCACCGACTGCTTCGGGGTCAAACCCCGCCGGGAGGGGGAGCATTACCAGATCTCCTATGGGGCGCTCAGGCTCCTCGATATCTCTCTGGGCAAGGGAGGAAAAACCCTGGTGGTGCATACCGAGTCGGACACCGGTGCTGCTGATGAGGTAATCCTGGAAACGAACAGGAGGTTCCGGAGGTACCTGGACGAGGTGACCGGGTTCTCAACGAAGGAACGGATGAAAAAAGCAAGGAGCGTGGAGACCGGGTGATTCCTGCCGCCCTTATTCGATCACGATAGCCGGCTTGAGGGGCAGGGCTGCCCGGGCCCTGGGGTGGGAGCTCTCCGCGGCCTCTGTGATATGTACCGGCACGGAGAACTCCTTCTCAAGAAACGGCCGTGCCCGGGAGAAGACCTCCATTTCATCGGTCCCGAGGCGGGTGTACTGCTCTGCCATCCAGGGGGGCAGTCGGTGCACCAGGGTGATGCACTGGCGCACGGCTTCGCCTGACTCTTTCCCGCGTTTCCGCATATCCTCTTCCTTCATAACATCCCGGATTACCGTATTTTTATCGCTCGCAGCAGCAACAAGGGCAAAAACCCGTTTTTTCCATGCGGGAGCCACGCAGATGGTTATGGACCTCGGTGCAATCTGGATTATCTTGAGGATTGACTCGATATCCTCGACAGTCCGGTTCAGGAGCTCCTCTGCCAGTTCAAGGCCCGGGTTCACCAGCCTGCTGTCCGGTTCGGGCCAGGGTGCGAACGCGACCAGCCCCTCGTCTCCCATGCTCTTCCAGAGCTCTTCGCAGGTGAAGGGTACAACCGGGGCAAGCAGCCGGACCCAGACGGAACAGAGCTCCTTTAAAGCCCTGTTCCCTTTCCCTGAAGCCGGCAGCCGCCTCCGGTACCACCGCAGGTCCGATTCGACGGCGAAAAAGGCCTCCTGCAGGGCCTGGCGGGTCTGGAACCGTTCCAGAGCTTCTGTGGTCCGGGCAATCCGGACCTGGAGGCGGGACATAAGCCAGCGGTCGATCTCGGAGTCAAGGGACGTGGCTTCCCCGCTCTCCTGGACCGTGTTCCAGAACCGTTCGATCTGTTTCCGGGTGGAATTCACCAGTTCGTTCCGCCAGTCGAAGTCCTGCCATGGCTCGGCGCTTCCTACCAGGAACATGCGCACGGTGTCAGCACCAAACTCCATGACGGCGTCCTCGAGGAGGAAGACATTTCCCTTGGACGAGGACATCTTGGCCCCGTTCAGGAGGCCCATCCCGAAGACCACCATCCCACGGGGCAGGCATTCCCGCGGGAATATGGCAACGTGGTGGAAGAGCTGGAAGGTCAGGTGATTTGAGATCAGATCTTTTGCCGAGAACCGGAAATCGTAGGGGTACCAGTAGAGAAATTCCCTTCGCAGCTCCCGCAGGACCTCCATCCGCGGGAGGCCGGGAGACTCTTTCCCGAGGAATAGGTATTCAAAGACACCGGGGGTGAGTTCTTCAGGAGAGAATTCCCTGATACGGTGGGCAATCGTGTAATAGGCCATGTAAATGGTCGAGTCAGAGAGCGGCTCGATCAGCCAGGCAGGGTCCCAGGGGAGGCGGGTGCCAAGGCCGACTTTCCGTGTACACGCCCAGTCCTTGAGCCATTCGATGGTCCGCTCGAACTCGGTGCGCACTTCAGGCGGGACCAGGGCCATGGCAGAGAGGTGTTCTGCCACCTGGGCCTTCCAGGCAGGATCGCTGTACTGGAGGAACCACTGGTCATGGAGGATCTTCACAAAGACCAGGCCCCCGCAGCGGCAGACCACCGGGCGGATATCAAATTCGTACATTGCCACCGAGCCGTATTTCTCCTGCATGAGGGTGCCGACCGTCTCACGGGCGACCCTCACGGGCTCTCCCCCGTATTGTGGGAAGAGCTTCCCCTGCGAGAACTCGGCACTGTAGACTTCCTGGGTGAGGGCTTCCATGCGGGAGTCCTGCTGGCTGGTGATGCCTGACCTCTCGACCGCGTCCCTGGCCGGGAGTTCACCGTACCCGGGAACCGTGATCAGCGGGACAGGGCGGATGCTGGTATACCTGCCTGCGGCCTGGAGGTCGCGGAGGGCGATATAATCAAAGGGCGCATGGGCCGGGACGCTCATGACCATCCCACTTGCCATGTCGGCGTCCACGAACGAGGCGGGAAGGATGGGGACTTCGCCACACAGGGGATGCGAGACCTTCTCGTCAATAAGGCCTGCGCCAGGTACTTCTTCGGCAATCTCGACGGTATGGTCCTGGTACGAGAGTTTCTCGGCTCCCTGGCGGCTGAGTATCCAGGGTATTCCATCGACGAGGGCTCTGACATAGGTGACCTCCGGGTTGACCCAGAGGTTGGTCACCCCGTAGATGGTCTCCGGACGGAGGGTCGCCGTCGGGATGAAGGCATCCTTCCACCGGAACATGACCAGGACGAACCTGAGGATCTCTGCCCGTTCGCCCTCCAGCAGGTCGTGGTCCCCCACCGGGTTCTCGCATTGCGGGCAGTACCGCACCGGGTGGGCGCCCTTGAGGACGTGACCGGCTTCGCCCAGGTGCTTCCACTGCCACTCGATAAACTTGCTGTACTGGGGGTCCACGGTAGTGAACCGGCGTCGCCAGTCAATGGAGAGGCCGCATTCCTGCATGACCCTGCGGTACTCCTCGGAGAAGTGGCGCACGATGGCGAGCGGGTTAACAAATTCGTTGAGCACTGGTTCCGGGACCTTGTAGAGGTCCCGGTAGAGGTGGATGGCCTTCTGGTCTCCCCGTGCGATGCGCTTGGAGATTCCGATCACCGGGGCCCCGGTGACATGGAAGGCCATGGGGTAGAGGACCTCCCTCCCCCGCATCCTCCAGAACCGGGCTATCACGTCCGGGACAATGTAGGTTCGCCCGTGCCCGACATGCATGGCGCCGCTCGGATACGGGTACGCGACGGTGAGATACCATTTCTCGTTCCCTGAAGGGTTCGGTTCGAACGCATGCTCCCACGCGTCCCGGGCAGCAGCCTCAAGCTTCCGCGTATCAGGCAAGCTCACGTATGGTCACCAACAGATGCGATCGTCAAAATAAAGAAAGTAGTTATACTGGTCTCAATTTAATGATATCGCCCTCATTATACCGCTTGATCAATTCCTGGGCAATGGTGGAGTTTTTAGCCAGGTGGATCTCGCCGGCATCATTCACCGTTGCCGTGAAGAGGTACTCCTTGCCGGCGAACACGTCCACGATCTTGCCGCTCTGGTCAGGGCAGATGATGGCCAGCTGCTTCTTGTCCATGCGGATCTTGACCCCCCCGGCAAGCTGCAGCTCTTCCTCGGGAGCCGGGTGGGCAGGCTGCTTCTCGAGTTCACTCCTCGGGCGGATATCGATGCCGATCCCCACCTTATTTACGATGGCCGCGATGTTCTTGCCCCCCTTGCCGATGGCGGCCGGGACGTCTTTATCCTCGATAAAGACCACAGCCTTGCTGTCGGAGAGCATATGCACCTCCACGTAGCCGTCGGTGTATCTGCCAATCTCCCGCTGGATATCCTTTTCCACTATCTTCCACTGTGCCCCCGGCTCTTCCTTCTCCCTCTGGACGGTTGGCGTCTTCAAAGGGGCCGCCGCTGGCGCAGCCGGGGCGGTCATGACCGGCATCACGATGGTCTCGCCGTCGTACTTGAAGATCTCGAATACCAGGTCGCCGGTTTCATAGTCGCTCACAGTCGTCACTGGTCGCAGGTTGATCTCGCTCGACATGCCCTCGGGGACCTTGATGGTGAACCCCACGTCGTAGACGTTGGTAATCTCCCCCTTGTCCACGAAGATGATGGTGTTTACGATCTGCGGGAGGACCCCGAAATCGACCCGGTCCGAGAACCGCTGAAGGGCGTCATGCGCCCCGATGGCATGAACGACCCCGACCATGCCGATCCCGGCCAGCCGCATGTCTGCAAAGACGGAAAAGTCCTCGTTCTTGCGGAGCTCGTCGAAAATGACGAAATCGGGCCTTACCAGAAGCAGCACGTCGGCGGTGCTGGTCATGCTCCCCTCCAGGGTGGTATACTGGGTAATCTGGTCGGGGACCTGCAGCTCCCGTGGAGCTTCCATGGTCTTGACCACGTAACCGTGGTCGGAGAGATAGGTAGCCACGCTCTGGGCAAGGGTGGTCTTCCCTCCTCCAGGAGGCCCGGCGATGAGGAGACCGCACTTGTCTCCAACGATCCGGTTCTTGATGATGCCTGCCTTGTTGAACTGCTCAAGGTCGACGTCGGCGATGGGCCGGACAGCGGTGATCTCCATCCCGTCGCTGAAGGGGCGGCGGGTTATAGCGATGCGCATGGAGCCGATCTGCACCACGGTCACCCCCCGTTTCTCGAGTTCGATGAAACCGTCAGGGTCCCGTTTGGCCCGCTCCAGTATCTCCTGGGCGAGGCTGCGGAGCTCGTGGTCGGTTGCCTGCTGGTCGCGGATTTTCACGAGGTGCATCTCCTTGACGGTCCCCTTCTTGGCCATGGGGCAGACCCGCTCCTTCAGGTACACGGCTATGGTATGTTCATCAAAGAACTGGTCTATGCCGAGGGGGGCGAAGTCCTCCAGCTGGGGCCGGAGGTAGACCACGTCCAGTCCTTTTGCCTTGGCCACTTCGGCCTGGACGATGTCGCTCGTGATGAACCTTGCCTCGTGCTCGATGGCAACGTTGCGTATGAGGGCATCTATCTCCCCTCCGCTCGCCAGCTTCACCTGTTCAAGTGTCGGCCTGACCCCCACGAACCGGATCTCGATGGTCCCTTCCTCTGCCAGCCTGCACAGGGCCTGGAGCTCTGTCAGCCCGGAAAACCCTATCTCCCGTCCCTGGTTTGCCTGGGCCTCCAGTTCGGCAACGACCGCTTCCGGGATAATTATTGTTGTCCCCTTATATTCCCCGGTTTTTATCATGGAGGTGATACGACCGTCTATGACGACGCTGGTATCAGGTACTACGATCAAAAAATATCACCAATTATATAGTCGTCATGTTCCTTTATTAGCATATACCCTCTCAGGGTCAAACACCGGTTCATCGATGATTTCACCCTCCAGGGTGCGGTAAAAGCATGAGCGGTACCCGGTATGGCAGGCAGCGCCGGCCTGCTCGACCTGGAAGAGGAGGCAGTCCTCGTCGCAGTCGACCAGGATGCGGATAACCCGCTGGAGGTGGCCGCTCTCCTCTCCTTTCTTCCAGAGTTTCTTCCTGCTCCGGCTGTAGTAGTGGGCAAAACCGGTAGCAAGGGTACGCTCCACGGCCTGTTCGTTGGCATAGGCCATCATGAGAACTTCACGGGTCCTGGCATCCTGGACAACGACCGGGATGAGCCCGTTTGCATAGGTAAGCGCAAGCATCAGCGTCAGACCCCCATCAACAATTTCATGCATTGAAAGAGGATGTCTCCAAGGAAAAGGGCCGCGACAAGCCCTGCAGCAAGGGGGACGATGAAGGGGATCCCATACGAGATCCAGACCGAACCTGCCTTGCGGTAGAGCCCAAGCTCCCGGGCGTACTGCTCGGGATGCATCCGCAGGTCCCGCGTATAGATTCTCCCTCTGCCAGTGAGCATCCTCCGGACGGCATCGGAAAAACTAATGAACCTTCGCTGGATCGAACCATCTTCTGCCTCCTCCAGGTCTTCCATCACGAACCCAAACGATCCGGGCAGGTCCTCGGCAGGCACCCGGAACCCCAGCAACATGGCCGTGACCGGCCCCCGTTCCCCCCTGCGGAGGTTCTCGACCAGGAGCCCGATCGGGGTGAAAAGGTTCAGGATAAGGGCATTCACGAGCACGGTGAAGGGCAGGAACCCAAGCGGAGGATACCCGGCGGCCGGCTGCCAGGGAAATGCCGGCAATACCGCCGACAGAAAGATCAGCGCCCATGCGTCGGCCCCTCCAAAGAGGTTCAGCCTGGCAAACGCATAGAAGGCCAGCGAGAAGAGGACAGCCATCAGGATGAGAAAGACCAGGAGAGGAACGGCCCCGGCAAAAAAGAGCGACCCATAAAACCAGAGTGCCATGGGAATCCCGATGGCCAGCATGGGATACCAGGTACGGAACGGCACCCGGCGCTCCTGTAAATCACGCACGGATGCATAGGCCAGGGTGACAAGGACGGCAGCCGCGGTGATGGCCAGAGGAATTATCATGGATACCAGAGTACATGAAACCTGAGGGTTCTTATGCATGGCCCCTGCAGCAGGCAGATTCGGGGGAAAGAACCGGAAGCCTGGAGGGTACAGATGGTGAGCGCCCGGCTCACCTGGAATGGCAGGGACAGTGCCGGGGTGTTCTTTTCCGGGAGGGGTTGCCGGTGACGGATGAGGAGGTTCTGGAAGCTGTTATCCAGGGGTCGCAGGGGCGGGGTCCGTATCCCATGGGGGACCTCCTCGCCGAGGCCAGGGGCTTGACGGCCTCCGGGGTGGCCGTTGCTCAGGAGAAGGGCCAGAAATGGTACCTCCTGTTCCTGGCAGGGGAGCCCGAAGGGGCAATCCTTGCCGACCGGAAAGGGAACCTCTACGGGAACAAGGCCGTGTACCTCCTGAAAGGATCTGAGCAGTTCCTCTTTTACGAGGCAAATCCAGAGGTCGTGGACCGGATCGTGCTTATCTGCCGTGTCTTTGACAAGAGGGCGCTCGCCCGGAGGCTTGCCGGGGAGATCCCCGAGATGACGAGAAAGGTCGAAGGTGGCGTAGGGACTTTCTCCATGCAGGTTACCAGGAATGGACTCCCGGTCCCCCGGTACTCCGTCACGATACGGAAGGGCGGCCAGGTCGTGGGGAGCGATATGACCAGCGACGAGGGAAAAGTATCGTTCCGGTTACTGTTCGGCAGGTACGAGTGCGTCATTTCCGACCGTTCCTTCTCAAACCAGGTCTACGAGTTTGAGTTTTCGGCCGATCTCCAGAATCGCACGGTAACCCTCGATATCGCCTGAAAAGTCCGGATTTGGAATCTGCCTGCAAAGGGGGGCGGATCCCCGGGGCCAGGCCGGGCAGCATTCATCCCCTGATGCGCGAGGGAAAGGACTCCCCGTGAACCGCGCCCCGCGGTATTGCATATGTTTTTAAGTCTGCTGACAGCGAGACCTCTCATCCATGGAGAAGAAGAAACTCGATAAAAGTGATTTTGAAGCCGTAATCAGGGGGGAGAAGGACATTACCAGCTACATGGAGCTGGACCCTCTAAACGGCGTGACCTCCTGCTTCGGGGTCAGGACGGCCAGCAACCCCAATTACCTGGTACGGGCACTCTACGAGATGTACGAGGAAAACCTCAACAGGAAACTGGCAGTGAAGGCAACGACCAAGTTCTTCCGGTCGGTGGGGCTGGGGTCGGTGGGCCTGCAGAAATTCCTGCAGAAACTGGGCATGGATCTCAAGCCCACCGAGTTCCTCATGCTCGTCCTCAAGCTACAGCACCAGCAGGGATGGGGAGCCCCCTGTGAACTTGTCGAGCAGAGCGAGAAACGGATCGTACTTCGTACCAGGAAGACTTTTGAATCCGAGGTCATGGCCGACTGGAAGATGCCGGTCTGCGGTATCCACCGGGGATGGATCGAGGGAGTCCTTGTCGCCTCGACCGGGAAAAACTGGTTCTGCCTCGAGACGAAGTGCCATGCCAACGGCGATGACTGCTGCGAGTTCGTGGCTGACCAGACCGAGGCCAGCTGGAAATGGAAGGCCCTGGCAATCGCACGGGGCGACTCGGCCATCACCGAGTATATCGAGCATAAGCCTGTCGAGGGCAGGATCCGCCTGATCGATGACCCGGTGGTCATGATGCCCCGGTTCATCTTCACCTCCATGATGAACTCGCTCAAGAAGACCATGGGAGAGATGCCGGCCGGCGGGGTGAACTACCGGGCCTACATGGACCTGGGTCGGGAGAATGTCGGCCACTACCGCACTATGGGCATCACCGATCCCAACGCCCTCGCCAACATGGCGTTCTCTTTTTATTCCCAGATGGGCTGGTTTTCCATTATCGGGATGGAATGGGACGAGGCGGCAAAGACCAAGACCATCACCCTCGGGCACACCGCGGAGTCCGAGGCTTTTGGAAAGACCGGAAAGAACGCCTGTTTTTGCACTGCAGGCCTTCTCGCCGGCATTGTTGAAGGGGCTTTCGGGATAAAGGTGCAGGGCCGGGAGATCAGGTGCCGTTCAAAGGGCGATGAGCATTGCGTATTCCAGATCAGGAACAGGGTCGAGGAGGGGTAGCTCGTCCGGATATTATGGTCCCTGGGCCTGGTTAAAAAATTACCCGGTTTAAAGCGTTAAATCTTCAATTTTTTTATCTCTTCCACGTTCCTGATCAGGTTCTCGACCTCGGAATCGGTCATGGAGAGACGCTCCTCCATTGCCTCGAAATCCCGCAGGATCTGCTGCATACGGACATACATGAGGTAGACCAGGAATACCAGCAGGATGATGACAATGGAAAATGTCACAATGAGGGTATCCTCGAGGGTCATTTTCTCCCCCTGAAGAGCACTTTTGCGAACCGCTCGATGAACCTGTCCTGGGTCTCGATATTCCTCTGCTCCTGGGGAATCCCTGCCAGTTCTGCAGCGATGTGCTTCATGGAGACCGAGGAGGGAGTGGTCGGGTACTTTATTACTACCGGCGTCTTGAACGACGCCGCCCGGCGGACATTGGGGTCTTCCTGGATTATCCCCAGGACCCGCACCCCCAGCACCTTCTCCATCTTCTGGCTCACCAGGTCGTTCCTGTCGGTGCCGGCACGGTTGATGATAACGCCCATCACGTGGCCTCCCACCACCTCGGTCAGGATCTTGGTCTTGAGGGCGTCCACGATGGATGAGAGCTCGGGGTTGACCACCAGGATGACATCATCGGCGATAGCCAGGGGTATGACCCCGTCCCGGCTGATCCCGGCCGGGGCATCGATCAGGAGAAAATCGCAGAGTCCGACCAGCTCCCCCAGTACATCCTTGAGCCTTTCAGGATTGGACTGCTGAAACCCCTGGAGGGAGATGCCGCTTGGAACAACCTTCACTCCTCCCGGCCCTTCATAGATGGCGTCGTGAACATTGGCCTTGCCGGCGAGAACCTCGTGGAGGGTGACAGGGACGTCCTCGAGGCCGATGGCCAGCCCCAGGTTGGCCATACCAATGTCGGCATCCATGATGCAGGTATTTTTTCCGTATTGTGACAGGCTGGTGCCGAGATTCACCGTTATCGTGGTCTTTCCTGTTCCGCCTTTTCCTGATGCAAAAGTGAAGACGCGGACCATTCACCCTCCGTTATCGTAATAATTGTCCTAAATTTATATAAGTCTAATGAAGGAAGGCCATTTCTCTGGGCTATACGATCATGCGGAGCACTGCAGTCAGATCCCTGCGAAGGAGGGTTGTCCAGACCTCCGGCAGACGCCCGGTGCGGTGGATGATCGCAACCAGGATAGACCCCCGAAAGTCGATTCCCAGGAGATGGACCCCCTGTTCATTCGGCTCCTCCCCGGCCCTGTAGGTCTGGCTGTAGCGTGCAGCTGCCTCAGCCGGGCCGGAGGAACCGGACGAGGCAACCGGCAGGCCGTCCCAGGAGGAGAGGACCAGGGAATCGATCCCGTATTTCCTGCGGACCAGCTCCAGGGCCGAGGGAAGATCGGGGGCACTCCCGGGGATATCAATATCAGGAGGCCGGATGAATTCCGGGACTTCAGGAGGCACGGACTCTGTGGGGGCTTTCGCCACCTGTGTCCCGGGAGACCCTTTCCTTGCAAGCAACTGGAGAACCCTCGTCAGGGTGAGTGCAGTCACCAGGGATAGGAAGAGGACCACAGCCAGGAGAACGAGGACCACCAGCAGGAGAAACGATTCAAGGCTTAATCCATCCATGGTGCAAAATACCCTCCTTATTCCTCGCGGTCAACGATCAGGTAGTCCAGGTGGAGCCTCTCCATCATCTGCCGGCAGTTAATCCGGATCTTTTCGCTCATGGTCTCCAGGTCCATGGCATCCAGGGCATCAAGCTCCCGGCTCACTGCAGCGTCATCGAGGGCCTGGGAACCTCCATGGCTCTCCTGCTCTGGGGTGGGCACTGCCTCAGCAGGTATCTCCTTCGGGTCCGGAGATTTGTCCATCTCACCTGCCTGCTGCAGAACATCTTTCGCAGAATCGATGGGTTCGGAAGAAACGACCGGCCCGGGAGATTTGACCGGTGGCGTAACCGTGATCTCCCCGGGAATTGTGATATCATCCGGAGCAGGAGTGGAGGCCTGGGACATTCCCGGATGCGCCGTGTCGTCGGTGGTGGCGGTTGTAGGGCTCTGCTGTCCGGGTAGGGGCTCGGCTGGTAGAGGTATCACTTCAGGGACAGGGAACCCGTCCCTCCGCTTCGCTTGCAGTGCATCTTCTGCAGAATAGCTGGGGGCAGAATGAACTGGCAGACCGGGAGATTCGACCGGTGGTGGAACCGGGAATACCTCTTTCGCGGAGCCTTCCATACTGGGCGGAAAGGTGCGGGAAGATTCCCGGTTGGCTGCCGGATCCTGCCTGCCTGGAACCCCCCGTATTATTGTCCGCATGTGCTGCCGCTTCACGCGGGATGCTTCGTTGAACTCGAGGGCCAGGGCAATCTGGGCCGGGGTCAGTTCCGTGAGAGCAGCATCCACTCCGGCGTCTACCCATACTAACGCGGCATCCCATGCCGGGTCCCCCGTAAGCGCACCGCATTCTGCAAGAAAAAGGTTTCCGTCGCGGAAGACCAGCATGAGGGAATGATCACCGCGGGTCGCCACACAGGACCCCGAGAACCGCCCGTTTATCAGTTCGGCCAGGAAGGAGGAGAGCTGAACTCCCCGGTTCAAGGACCGGAATGTCCCTCGGGGGATCTGCATCAACAATGATCAGCGTTCCCGCTCCACATAAGGCTATTGGTGAAGATAATCGGTAATTCATGGGTTAATCACAGCCAAGACCTATCAGTCCTGTTTTTTGGGCAGAGCAAACCTTTTTATTTATATGTGCCAGAAGATGAATTTAAAGAAAAAGGTGGCATGCATGCTCAAACAGCTTCTTGGGGAATTTTTAAAAATTGAAGGGGTCGCTGCAGCGGTGGTGGTGGGCCGGGACGGTTTCGTCATCGAGAGTGCAGTGTCCGGAAAGATGGACATCGATGCCCTTGGCGCCATGGCCTCGACGGGAATGGGCACATCTGAAGCCATGGGCAAGGAACTGGGAAAGGGAGAGATCAGGCAGATGCTGGTGGAGCTGGACAAGGGCCCAATCATCCTCGCCCCGCTTTCAACCGATGAACTGATCGCGATTGTCGCCGAGAACGAGGCGAACGTGGGAAGAGTCCGCTACGAATTGAAAAAGAGCAAGGAGCGTCTGGTTGCGGCGCTGTAATCCATGAACCCGCCCGCGGGAACCCCTGCCGGTACTATGGGCAACACTCTGGAGGAAGGCCTGGGGGAGGAGCTGAAGCAGGGCCCCGGATTATCGCCGGCGACTCTCGATGACGGGAGGCTCGATCGCCTGCTCCAGCTCCCCGGGATCATAGCCTTTTCGGTGTTTTTCGAGGGTTTCCCGGTACAATCCCGCGGTGAAGTGGATCCAGAGCAGATAGCAGCTGCAGCTGAGGACATGTTACGGGCCGGGAAAAAAGTTGCGCGGGACATGTACATCGGGGTTTTTTCCCAGGTAGTCCTGGAAGGAAACGATGGCAAATGCATCATCGCACCGTTCGGAGACATGTTTGTCTGCCTGATCACCTCTGCGGGAGCCAATCTCGGGTTGATACGGCTGGCCATAGCGTCGATCCAGGCGGAGCTGAAATGAACGGTGGTGGTCCGGTATGGGGGCCTTCAGGAAATGTGTGATAACCATCCCGATCCGGGGGGAGTGCATCAGCGATGACAGAAAAGGAAAAAAGGACTTTTTTCGCCGGTAAATTGTTTGGCTGGGGCCGGAAAAAGGAACCGGAGCAAAAGGAGACCCGGAAAGAAGCGGCCGTGCTGAAGCAGGATAGTCCACCGGCTGACCAGGGACAGGAACTCGATGCCCTTATGAAGCGCATCGGGATCACCACCGGTGTCCAGCCGAAGGATTCGGCCTTTGAAACACAGGAGAGGCTATCCGGGGAACCGACAGCCGCCGGAGAGGCAGCGCCGCCGGGGGGTCCATCAGAGGCCATGATACCGGAGGGAACGACACCCGGGGCAGGTGATAGGGACACGGCTTCCCCGGCTCACCATGCGCCACCCGATCAGAGCCCCCAGGCAGCCAGGGCAGCTTCATCGCCCCCGGATACCGGGGGTACTCCCCTCTCCGGGGAAGAGGGGGAGATCCCGCCAGCCGGACATGCAGCGCCCGTGTTCGAACCAGCACGGAAGACGGTCTGGTCCGGGGGAAAGGCGCCCCTCGAAGAGACGGTCATCTCAGTCGACCAAATCGATGACCTATCGGGACTGATCCTGCCCAAGGGGGCGACATTTGAGATCGACGAGATCAAGATCCGGGAGCGCAGCAATATATTCACCTTCAAGGGTGCCGGCGGGGCCGTAAGGGGAAAGGACCTGGCAAAAACCGATATCTCCGAGGACGGGTTGAGAAAAGTATCTGAGGCTGCTGCAGAGGTGCACGCCGGGTCGCAGAAGGGGGGAATCATGGCACGGATTAACCCGCTCAATGTGATTCACCGTGTTCCCCTGGAATACGATCCCCATGTACATGGCCCCCTGGTGAACCTCGATTTTCACCCCAGGCCCGGTGTTGAGGAGATAGAGATCTACCCGGTGAACGAACCCTTTGCATTTGTCCGGATCACCTACGACCATGCCACCCACGAATACACATACGAAGTACTTGAGCCCAAACTTACCCCTGCAGAACTCGACCTCTTCAGGGACATCAAGGAGCGGATCTTCGAACGCCTTGATATCAATACCCAGAACGTCATGGAGGATGTGGCCAGGAAGACGTTGCGGGACGTGACCGACGATATCATCGCCGATTATGGGCTCACCCTCTCCCCCCTCCAGCGGGAGAAGATCCTGTATATGATGTATAAGGAATTCCTCGGGAACGGGATGATCGACCCACTCATGCACGACCGATATATCGAGGATATCTCCTGCGATGGGGTGAACGCCAAGCTCTTCGTCTACCATACCCGCTACGAGTCCATGAGGACCAACCTCGTGTACAAGACTGCCGAGGAACTGGACTCCTTTGTCACCAAATTAGCGCAGAAGTCTGGAAAATACATCTCCATTGCCGAGCCCATGCTCGATGCCACCATGACCGACGGCTCCCGCATCCAGATGACCCTGGGTACCGAGGTGACCGCCCATGGCTCCACCTACACCATCCGCAAGTTCAAGGAGGAGCCCATCAGCCCAACGGACCTTATCGAATGGTCAACGTTCTCACCCCTCTCCATAGCCTTCTTCTGGCTCGCGGTCGAGAGCGGGAAGTCATGCATCTTTGCCGGCGGGACCGCATCGGGGAAGACCACCTCGCTCAATGCCATCTCCCTGTTCATTCCCCCCCTGGCAAAGATCGTCACCCTCGAGGATACCAGGGAGCTGAAGCTGCCCCATCCCAACTGGATCCCGAGTGTAACCCGCACTTCGTTTGACACGACCGGCAAGGGGGAGATAGACATGTACGAGCTGCTCAGGGCGGCGCTCCGGCAGCGGCCTGAGTACATCCTCGTAGGGGAGGTCCGGGGAAAGGAAGCGCTCACGCTGTTCCAGGCCATGAGCACGGGCCACGTCACGTATTCCACCATACACGCCGATTCTGTGGCAAGCATCGTGCACCGGCTTGAGAACCCGCCACTGAACGTCCCGCGGAACATGCTCTCCGCGCTCGACCTGGTCTCTGTCCAGGTCCAGGCACGAATCGGGGGCCAGCGAATCCGCCGGAACAAGCAGATCATCGAGATCCTGGATATTGACCCCCGCACGCACGAGCTGATCACCAACGAGGTCTTCAAGTGGCACCCGGCCACCGACGAGATCAGCTACTCGGGCAAGTCCTATGTCCTGGAAGAGATCATGGAATCGCGGGGGTGGGACGAGACACGGATGCGGGAGGAGCTGAAAATGCGGCAGGAAGTCCTCGAGTGGATGCGCATCAAGAAGATCCGCAACTACCGGGACGTTGGCAATATCCTCATCCAGTACTACCGCGATCCGGCTACGGTCATGGATAAAGTGAGAGCCGAGCTCTACGACCAGACATGAACACGTTCGAGCGCATTGCCTTCCGGCTCCTGGGTTCATATGCGGGAAAGAGGCGGGACACCTATGCCAGTCTCCGGAACGATATGGTGAGCGCCCGGATGAAGGTGCCGTTCGAGGTCTACCTCTCCACCGCCTATCTAAGCTCCATCATTGTCGGAATTGCAGCCGCTATCCTCCTTGGCCTGGTAACCTATCTCCTGAATATCCCCTCCATGATAATCTACCGCGGGGCTGTACCCGGTTTTGTTGTCACCATCTCGCAGTACGCCCTGATTATCGGGACCATTATGGCAATAATCATCTCTTTTGCCGTGGTGGCGGGGATAACGTTCCTGGTCTTCCTCATTTACCCATCCGTGACTGCAGGCAACCGGAAGAGGAGCATTGATGCCACGCTCCCCTATGCCATCAACTATATCACGGCCATGTCCACGGCCGGGATCCCGCCGGCCGAGATCTTCAGGCAGCTTGGGAGCAGCACTATCTACGGGGAGAGTGCGACCGAGTCCCGGTTCATCGCCCTGGAAATCGACCTCTTCGGCCGTGACCTGATAGATGCCATACGGCTCATATCGGCCACCACCCCCAGCCTGCGCATGAAGGAGTTCCTGCAGGGAGCCATGGGCTGCATTTCCAGCGGCAGCAACCTGACGGAGTATTTCAGAACCAAGGCTGAACAGTACTCCCTGGAGAACCGGCAGACACAGAAGGTATTCCTGGACACCCTGGGGCTGATCGCCGAGTCCTACGTGACCGCCATGGTGGCAGGCCCGCTGTTCCTGATCATCCTCCAGTCCATCATGTCCATCCTCTCCCGCTCCAGCCAGCCGATCTTCATGTATATCATTATCTACATGATGATCCCGTTCGGCAGCATCATGTTCGTGATCCTGATCAGTTCCATGACACCGGAAGGGTGATTCCGATGGGTTTCTTCAATCCGCTGAAAAGTGAGACCTCCGATAAAGACAGTGCAAAAGAGAAAGAGGCTGCCCGCGGGTCCGCCCCGGCCCCGGCCCCGGCCGCCCCGCCGGCCCCCCCCGCGACCAGGAAGTCCCTGCTCCAGGGGCCCTTCCGGCGGGAGAAACGGACGACGGTCGACCTGGGGCCCCGGGAGATCCGACAGTACGAGAGGGAGCAGGAGGAGATCGCGCAGAAACTTGAGCATCACCGGAAGCAGCGTTCCGGTATCGGGCGGGTGCTGAAGCACCCGCTGCAGATGATGACAGAGAACCCGCTCAATATTCTTATCGTTACCCTGCCGCTTGCCATCCTCATCTTCCTGGTCGGCACCGCCCTGGCCATACGGGACTATGGCATGAGCGTGATCTTTTCCACTACCCTGGTCGATGATATCGTCATCCTGGCCATCCTTGTCACCATCGTCCCGGTGGCTTTCATGGACTTCCGTGAGAACCAGCGGATCCGCAAGCTGGAGGAGGCCCTCCCCAACTTCTTCCGGGATCTTGCAGGCATGAACGACAGCGGGATGACGCTTCCCAATGCCATCCACCTGGTGTCCCAGGGCGAGTACAGCACCCTGACCCCCTTCATCAGGCGGCTCGACAACGAGATGTCCTGGAACACCACCTTCATTGAGGCCATCCAGCGTTTCCGTGCGCGGCTGGGGACACCCCTCTCCGACCGGAGCATCGACCTGATAGCAAAGGCGAGCAAGGCCGGGGGCGACGTGAGCGAAGTGCTGCGGGCGGCGTCCCGGGATACCTACGAGGTGCTGGCGCTCCGGACGGAGCGGCGCAACAACATGCTCATCTACGTCATCATCGTCCTCATCTCGTTCATGGTCTTCGTGTTCGTGATCTTCATCCTGGTGAGTACGTTCCTTACCACCATGGCATCTGCAGGGAGTGCGGCTTCAGCCGCGGGGGCAGGAGCCGCCTCGTTCATCGGGAATATCGATCTCTTCTTCTACACCCGGCTCTTCTCCCACGCGGCCATGATCCAGGGGATCTTCTCAGGCCTGGTAGCCGGCCAGATGGGTGAAGGAAGGGTTGTGGCCGGGCTGAAGTATTCGGCCATCATGCTGCTCATATCATGGATTATTTTCAGGTTCTTCATATCGTAGACCTTTTTTCATATGAAAATGCCTCGGCATCTCCATCATGTGTGCATGCGTCACGAATGGGAGCCATATGGTTTTTTAAGAGGGAATCGCGGCCTGGCTGTCAAGCAGGGGGGCAGGCGCGATGGCATGGGGGCCCCTGATAGATACGATCCACATTATGACGACTGCTGCGCTGCAATGAATGTGGTTTCCGCCACTATCGCCCGGGCAGCCGGCGGGAATGGGGAAATATATTCATGAATTTATAGAGAACAATGTTTGCAGGAATGCGGATTTCAGAGGCCGAAAAACCGCGGTATGGTCCCCTCCCGGCGCAAGCCCCGGAAGGCGTGATGCCTGAAGCATTTTCATCGTAAAGGAGGGCAGCAGGGGATCTCCCGGGACCGGGGCAAACCCGCATGGTTTTGTGTATGGAAGAGACCTCAATCCCTGAGCAGGCCCATCTCGGAGAGCCGCCGTGGGAGGTATTCTTTTGTCACGAAATCCAGCCCGCGGGCGGCGAAAGCCTGCTGCTCCGACTTGAGGTTTAAGGCGAGCTGGAGCTGGATCTGGTCCTTCCAGTAGTCGGAGGCGAATCGGGGGTCGCTCTGCTCGCTCTGGAGGGCGGCGATGTCTTTCTCCGTCAGGGTATCGGAGGGGAGGTTGTAGTCGCGGATGTCGCTGGGCTGCACCCCGATGAAACGAGCCCGGGGGGTCGCGAGGAGGTCAGAGATATGGGCGCTCTTGATGGCGCCATAGGCGACGCTGGCAAAGATGCGGTACGACCAGGGGTCTCCATCCGTGAAGACAAGGACGGGAAGGTCGAACTGCTCGCTGATGCGGTTGAGGATCCGTCGGGTGGAGCGCGCAGGCTGGCCCTTGAGGTGGACCAGGATGGCCTTGTAGTCCTGGTCAAAGCCATTCTCGATCAGGCGGGCGTACATGCCGCCGGTCTCGATAGCGATGACGAACCGGGCATCGTGGTCAAGTAGCTCGACCGTTTCCACGTTGCTCGGGATCTGGTACCCGGCCTCGCCCACGTCGTCCTGGCAGTGGAGTTCCCTGGTCCCCCTGCGGGTGAGCTCGCGGAGGCGAAGCGGCCCGAAGATGGTCGCCCCGTCCTCCTCAGGCCTCAGGTGGAAAGCTTCGCGCTGCATGTCGGTCAGGATCTCCAGGTCCTCGATGAGGAAATTGCTCTCGTCCTGGGCCGAGAACTTGGCCCGTTTCCAGCCCTCGGAGATGTAGTAGAGTTCCCTCAGGGTCGAGGACCGTTTCTCCTGGATCTGCTTCTTGAGGAACCAGATCACCCATGCCATCTTAAGGAGGTGCAGTGCGCTCTTGGCCGTATGGGCCGACCGGGTGCTCTCCCGGCCTCCATATTTCCATACCTCCGACTCATCGTCGTACCGGATATTCTGCTTGGTCCGGGTGGGGAGCGAGATGGAGGGGATAACGCCGCCTGCCATC
>Ga0255347_1003384_pt1 | contig 20826 bp, 16 predicted proteins | sample wastewater_treat_2_FD_192479 | JGI IMG/M metagenome (GOLD analysis project Ga0255347, IMG submission 192479) | Wastewater microbial communities from Lulu Island WWTP, Vancouver, Canada - plant24 | ecosystem: Engineered > WWTP > Wastewater > Unclassified | place: Canada: Vancouver, British...
TCGCCGGTTGCGACGAGTCCAAGGAGGAGCTTTCCGAGGTTGTCTACTACCTGCGGGACCCCTCTCGCTTCACCGCGCTGGGCGCGAAGGTCCCGAGAGGAGTGCTGCTCCTGGGACCTCCCGGCACCGGCAAGACCCTGCTGGCCCGTGCCTGCGCGGGAGAGGCGGACGTTCCCTTCTTCAGCGTAAGCGGCTCGGACTTCGTGGAGATGTTTGTGGGAGTCGGCGCGGCGCGCGTGCGCGACCTCTTCGAGCAGGCCAGGAAGTACCAGCCATGCATAATTTTCATTGACGAGATGGACGCCGTCGGCAGGCACAGGGGGGCTGGCCTCGGCGGCGGACACGACGAACGCGAGCAGACCCTGAACCAGCTTCTAGTCGAACTCGACGGATTTGACGAGACCACCGGCATCATACTGATAGCCGCGACCAACAGGCCGGATATACTCGACCCCGCGCTGCTGCGCCCGGGCCGCTTTGATCGTCACATCGTCGTGGACCGGCCCGACGTCAAGGGGCGGGAGGCGATACTGGACGTCCATATCAAGGAGAAGAAGCTGGCCGAGGATGTAGACCTCGCAGTCCTTGCGAGGAGAACCCCCGGATTCGTCGGGGCCGATCTCGCCAACCTGGTTAACGAGGCCGCCCTTCTTGCGGCGCGCGCCGGCGGCAAGGAGATAACCATGAAGGACTTCGAGGAGGGAATAGACCGGGTGATCGCGGGGCCGGAGAGGAAGAGCCGCCTGGTCAGCGACAAGGAGAAGCTCATCATCGCCTACCACGAGACCGGCCACGCGCTTGTCGCGAAGCGAATCCCGTCCTGCGACCCGGTCCACAAGATTTCAATAATTCCGCGCGGCCACATGGCGCTGGGCTACACCCTGCAGCTGCCGGAGGAGGACAGGTTCCTGATGTCCAAGAACGAGCTGCTGGACAAGATCTGCGTCCTCTTCGGCGGCCGCGTCGCGGAGGAGCTCAAATTCGGCGATGTGACCACGGGGGCCGGCAACGATCTCGAGAGGGCGACCCACATCGCCCGCCAGATGGTGACCGAGTTCGGAATGAGCGAGAAGCTCGGGCTGGTTAAGCTCGGGCGCAAGCACAGCGAGGTCTTCCTGGGCAGGGATATCGGGGAGGACAGAAACTACAGCGACGCCATCGCCTACGCTATCGACCAGGAGGTCAAGGCGATAATAGACTTCTGCTACGAAAAGGTCCGCGGAATCCTCACCGATAACTCCGAGGAGATGGATACCATCGCGAACGCCCTGCTCGAGCGGGAGATCCTGGAGGGCAAGGAGCTCGACGAGCTCCTTGGCAACTGCGAGCCCTCGGATGAGCAGGACGGAGAGGAAAAGAAGGACGAAGTTGAAAAGAAGGACGAAGCGGTCGCGGACGAATCTTCAGCGGAGCCGCCCCGGCCTCGGAATGCCGCCGAGGCGGAGAGCAGCGCGGCTGAATAACCCCCGCGCTTCAACATAGAGCTCCAGGAGGATCCGGGAGAGTGCCCTCCCCGGATTCTTCCTGTCTTTTCAAAGAGGTGGTATTGATTGCCGGTAATCATGGACAGAAAATTCGAGCTCAAATCCGAGTGGGGGCCGTCCGGCGACCAGCCGCAGGCGATCGACGCCCTCATCGGAGGAGTTGACGAAGGGCTCAGGTATCAGACCCTGATGGGCGTCACCGGCAGCGGGAAGACGTTCACCGTGGCCAACGTGATCCAGTCGGTTCAGCGCCCGGTGCTGGTTCTGGCGCACAACAAGACGCTGGCGGCACAGCTTTACAGCGAATTCAAGGCGTTCTTCCCGAGAAACGCCGTGCACTATTTCGTCAGCTACTACGACTACTACCAGCCAGAGGCCTACGTCCCCGCGACGGACACCTACATAGAGAAGGACGCGTCGGTGAACGAGAGGATCGAGAGGCTGCGCCTGGCGGCGACCAAGGCTCTCATAGAGAGGCGGGACGTGATAGTGGTGGCCAGCGTCTCCTGCATCTACGGCCTGGGCCTGAAGGAGGCCTACGAGAGCGTGATATTTCCCTTCGCCGTCGGAGAGAGCTGGGACCGCAGGGAGTTCCTGGAGAAGCTTGTCGAGAACTACTACGACAGGAACGACATGGTGCTGGAGCCCGGGAAGTTCCGGGCCAGGGGGGATATAGTGGAGGTCTGGCCCGCCTACGAGGAGACCGCGTTGAGGACAGCCTTCTTCGACTCCGAGATCGAGAGAATCGACGAGTTCGACCCGGTGTCCGGGAAGGTGACCGAGTCGCTGGAGCGCGCCTCCATCTTCCCGGCGCAGCACTACGTCACGGACCGGGACGCCATTTCGAAGTCGGAGGGGCTCATCAGGCAGGAGATGGAAGAGCTGACGGCCCGGTTCGAGAGGGAGGGCAAGCTGCTCGAGGCCCAACGGCTGCGGATGCGGACACTGTACGACCTGGAGATGCTGCGTGAGGTTGGGTACTGCTCGGGGATAGAGAACTACTCCCGCTACCTGGACGGCCGAAGTCCGGGGGAGCCGCCCGGCACGATGATAGACTTCTTCCCGGAGGACTTCCTTCTCATAGTCGACGAGTCCCACATTACGCTTCCCCAGGTGCGCGGGATGTACAACGGCGACCGGTCCCGCAAGCTCGTCCTCGTCGAGAACGGCTTCCGGCTCCCCTCCTGCCTGGACAACCGTCCGCTCGAGTGGGCCGAGTTCGAAAAGCATATAAATCAGGCGATATTCGTCACCGCGACCCCCGGGGACTACGAGATGGCGGTCTCCGGCAGGATTGTGGAGCAGGTGATACGCCCCACCGGCGTGGTCGACCCGGAGGTCGAGATTATGCCTGCGAAGGGGCAGGTGGACGACCTGGTCGCCCGACTTAGGGAGATCGAGGCGAGCGGAAGCCGAGCCATAGTGACCACTCTCACCAAGAAGTCCTCGGAGGACCTGGCCGAATACCTGGCCGAGCTCAGGATGAAAGTCCGCTACATCCACTCGGAACTGAACGCCTTCGAGAGGGCGGAGCTGATAAGAGACCTGCGTAGCGGCGAGATCTCGACCCTGGTCGGGATCAACCTGCTGAGGGAGGGGATGGACCTTCCCGAAGTGGCCCTGGTGGCCATCCTCGACGCGGACAGGGAGGGGTTTCTGAGATCCTATCGCTCACTCATCCAGATGATGGGGCGGGCCGCCAGGAACACCTGCGGGAAGGTTATACTGTACGCCGACGAGGTGACCGAGAGCATCAGAAAGACGGTCGACGAGACGGCCCGAAGGCGCAGCCTGCAGACCAGGTACAACGAGGAGCACAATATAACGCCCGCGACGATTCAAAAAGATATCGTCAACCTCCTGCCCGAGGAGCTGCTCGACAGCGTGCCCCGGGAGAAGGAAGGCCGGAGGCAGGAGGCCCTCGGCGGCCTCTCCGTCCAGGAGATGGAGCAGATGATGTGGAAGGCCGTTGAACGGCTGGACTTCGAGAAGGCGGCCCGGATAAGGGACGCACTCGCATCGCTTGAAGGGAAGGAATGGAACCGTGTCGCAGTGGATTCGAATAAAAGGGGCAAGAGAGCACAACCTAAAAGACATAGACGTTGACATCCCCGGGGGGAAGCTAGTCGTGGTCACGGGGCCGTCCGGCTCGGGAAAGTCCTCGCTGGCCTTCGACACCCTGTACGCGGAGGGGCAGAGGAGGTATGTCGAGTCCCTCTCGGCGTACGCAAGGCAGTTCCTCGGGGTTCAGAAGAAGCCGGACGTCGACGACATATCGGGGCTGTCCCCCGCCATCTCGATCGAGCAGAAGGGCACGTCGCACAATCCCCGCTCGACCGTGGGCACCGTGACGGAGGTTTACGACTACCTGCGTCTGCTCTACGGACGGATAGGCATTCCATACTGTCCGTCATGCGGCAAGCCCGTCTACCGGCACACCCTTGACGAGATAGTGGATCTCGTCTTTCAGGATTTCCCCGACAAGCGCCTCGAGATACTGGCGCCGCTGGTCAGGGGCAAGAAGGGGGAGTTCAGGAACCTCTTCACCCAAACCAGGGAGAAGGGGTTCATGCGCGTCCGGGTGGACGGCGCGGTCCTGTGGCTCGAGGAGGAGATACAGCTCGACAAGAACAGGAGACACTCGATAGAGGTGGTGGTGGACCGCCTCAAGATACTCGAGGACAGGCGCTCCCGTATCTCTGAGGCCGTCGAGACGGCCTTCTCCCTGAGCGGGGGGTACGTCCTCCTCCTGGACGAGGAGGGAGGGGAGAGGATCCTCACCGAGAAGTTCGCATGCGCCGACTGCGAGATAAGCATGCCGGAGATCGAGCCCAGGCTCTTCTCCTTCAACACCCCGTACGGTGCCTGCCCAGACTGTTCAGGGCTCGGCAGCCACCAGTACTTCTCCGAGGAGCTCGCCGTCGACCCCGCCAGGACCGTTGCCGACGGGGCCATCCTCCCCTGGAAGAAGAAGCACTACATGCTCGCGAAGCTCGAGAAGTTCGCGCAGCACAAGGGGTTCGACCTGTCCGTGGCGTTCGGTTCGCTGCCCGATGCGGTCCGCTCGTTCATCCTGAACGGCTCGGACGAGCGCATTCCGCTTACTTTCAGGGACAACGGGTCCGAGAGGACCTACATGGGGCGCTACGAGGGACTGCTCCCGTGGCTGGAGTCCCGCTACAGCGAGACCGAATCCGACGGGGTCATGGAGGAGCTGGATTCCTACCGGGTGGACGACCTGTGCCAGTCCTGCGGAGGGCTTCGCCTGCGGCCCGAGGCCCTGACCGTCCGCATCGGCGGCCGCGGGATAGGAGAGCTGGTGTCGATGCCCGTCGACTCGCTGCGCTCCGTCCTTGCGGGTATGACCTTCTCCCAGTCGGACGAGAAGGTAGTGCACCAGGTTCTGATCGAGGTCAGGAAGAGACTCGACTTCCTGTCGGACGTGGGGGTGGGGTATCTGTCCCTCCTGAGACGAGCGGACACGCTGAGCGGCGGCGAGAGCCAGCGGATACGCCTCGCCACCCAGATCGGGTCGAAGCTCAGCGGAGTGCTCTACGTGCTGGACGAGCCGACGATCGGCCTTCATTCGAGGGACACCGAGAAGCTCGTGCACACTTTGGAGTCGATCCGGGACCTCGGCAACAGCGTCGTTGTGGTGGAGCACGACAGGGAGACCATAATGGCGGCCGACTCCATCATCGAGATGGGCCCCGGAGCGGGGGAGGGCGGAGGAGAGATAGTCTTCTCCGGCAGCTACGAGGAGGCTCTTGATTCCGAACGGCTGACCGGCCCGTACCTCCGGGGGGAGCGGAACGCCGTCATACTGAGGGACAGGCGCAAGCCGGCCGGAGTGCTGACCGTCAGGGGCGCGTCGCACAACAACCTGAAGGGGATGGACGTCCGGTTCCCGACCGGGGTTTTCCTGTCGGTGACGGGAGTCTCAGGTTCCGGCAAGAGCAGCCTGGTCCACGACGTCCTGTACAAAGGCCTCAGGAGACTTCTGGACAGGGACTTCCGGGAGAGGGCCGGCAGCCACTCCGGGATAGAGGGGTGGGAGCAGTTCCGCAACGTTGTTCTGGTCGACCAGAGCCCCATCGGGCGCACCCCCCGCTCCAACCCTGCGACCTACACGGGCCTGTTCACGCTGATCAGGGAGCTCTACGCCGGGCTGCCGGAGGCGCGGATAAGGGGGTTCGCGCCCGGCAGGTTCAGCTTCAACGTCAAGGGCGGCCGTTGCGAGGCCTGCGGCGGCGGCGGCGTCACCAAGGTGTCGATGCTCTTCCTGCCGGATGTCTACGTGCCGTGCGAGGTGTGCGGCGGCAGAAGGTACAACCACGAGACCCTGGCGGTGAAGTTCAAGGGCAGGTCGATCGCCGACGTGCTGGAGATGACCGTCGACGAGGCCCTCGCATACTTCCGCGACATACCCAGGATAGCCTCCAAGCTGGGCCTGATCGCGGAGGCCGGACTCGGGTACATCCGCCTCGGGCAGTCAGCCCTCACCCTCAGCGGAGGGGAGGCGCAGAGGGTCAAACTCTCGAAGGAGCTCAGCAAGCGCTTCAGCGGGCCCACGCTCTACCTCCTCGACGAGCCGACCACAGGCCTGTTCTACACGGATGTGGAGAAGCTGCTCAACATCATCAACAAGATAGTGGATAACGGGAACACGGTTATCCTGATAGAGCACAACATGGACGTGCTCCTGTCGTCGGACTACATCGTGGACCTGGGCCCCGAGGGAGGGGACGGCGGAGGAGAGCTGGTGGCGGCGGGTACTCCCGAGGAACTCGTAAAAAAGGGAGTGGGTTATACGGCGGCCTTCTTAAAAAAATACTCTGAAGAGATAGCGGAGAGGAAGAAAAAAGATGGAAAGAAGACGAGAAAAGAGCGAGCGAAGCGGCCGGACGGCTGGGAAGCGGGACTACCGAAGACCGGCTCCTCCTAGGGCTGTAGCCGAGGACAAAGTCAGCGAGGACCTCCACTGGGGCAGGCAGATAGTAGTAAAGCTGCTGAGGGAATCCCCCGACAGGGTGCAGAAGGTCTACCTCGGCAAGAACGTCAGCGACAGGTTTTCGCTGCAGGTGGGAGAGTTGGCCGAGAAGGGCAGGGTAGTCGTTCAGAGAGTCGCCCCCGAGATCCTCTCGGAGATGTGCGGCGGCGCGGAGCACCAGGGCGTCGCGTGCAGATGCGGGGTGTCCATGCTCGAGCTGCAGGACCTGCTGGCGCTCCTCGCGGACAGGAAGGGCCCGGTGATGCTGATGCTTCTGGATCACATACAGGACCCCCATAACCTCGGCTCGGTGGCGCGCAGCGCGGAGGGAAGCGGCGCGTCCGCCGTGGTCTTTCCAAAGAGGAGGTCTGCCCTGCCTGGGAGCACGGTGGTGAAAGTCAGCTCGGGTGCCGCGCTGAGAATCCCGATGGTCGCGGTCACGAACGTCTCCCAGGCCATCCAGGAGCTCCAGCGCGCCGGTTTCTGGGCCATCGGACTGGACAACAACGCGGGCCGCTCGATCTGGGCGGAGCCAATGCCGGAGAGGACCCTGCTCGTAGCCGGCTCCGAGGGGGAGGGGCTCTCTCGCCTGGTAGGCGAGACCTGCGACGAGATCGTGAGGATTCCCCTGTCGGGCTCGACCGGCTCCTTGAACGCTGGGGTCGCGTGTGGCATCGCAATGTTCGAGTGGGCCAGGAAGTGGGTAACAGGCCACTGACGCGGCACAGCGAGTTCGAAATCTCTCGGCCCCGGGCCCGGCCAAGTCGGACCGGGGCACATATTATCCTAAACATTTGATTTCCGCACATATAGGCCCCGGTGTTCCTTTTCATAAGGTGCATCTATTACATACAGCGAATACGCTCGTCAATTGGGCTACAGGGAAAAGGTGCATTGTCACCTGTTCATGCGCCTTTCGATTATTATCTTTATTATCTATGGATAAAATGAAAAAATGGATTTGAATATACCCTCGCATTTTGCTTTCTTGCGGTATTTTTGAAAAAAAGTATGAATCATCCCTTGACAAATGAGCATCGCGCGTTGGAGAATTACCGAAAGCGAGTTGATCCGCCCGTGCCCGGGGAGGAGATATTTATCCGGAAGAATAGATAAAAATACCTCGTTTTCCTCGCCGTTCAGTGACGCATCGGCGTCTCCGAGTGTCATCGGACGCAATATGAATGTCCCGCCAATGAGGGGGGCGCTTGTAGTATTTCAAGCGCCGTCTACTCGCGAAAGGAGGAAGTTCTATTGGAAGAAAAGGTGAATCCGGGAGGTACGGGTGCAGCCCTCGACCTCATCGAGGAGCATCCTATCCTTGAGTTTCAGCATGGGAAAAAGATAACATTCTTTTTCGACGGCAGGGAGCTCGAAGGATTCGAAGGGGAGCCGATATCCTCCGCTCTGCATGCAAACGGCGTGAGGGTCTACAGGGAGACCGCCGATATGCACAGGCCGAGGGGCTTTTTTTGCGCCATAGGGAAATGCAGCAGCTGCTTCATGGTCGTCGACGGAGTCCCCAACGTCAGGACCTGCGTTACCCCGTTGACCGCGGGAATGAGAGTCGAGACACAGAGGGGCAGAGGAGTAGTCCCCGGTTCCGACGAAGGAGGGGCGAGCTCATGAAGAAGCTCTCCACGGAGGTTCTCGTTATAGGCGGAGGGGCGGCCGGTCTGAGCGCGGCGGCCGAGGCCGCGTCCGCGGGCGCGAAGGTCCTCGTAGTTGAAAGCGACCTTCGGCCAGGGGGGCAGCTTATCAAGCAGACCCACAAGTTCTTCGGCAGCAAGGACGAGTATGCGGGTACTCGCGGATTCAAGATAGCGGACATCCTTCTCGACGAGATCAACTCCTTCAAGGACAGCGTCTCCATCCTCCAAAACACCACCGTATCCGGCTACTACAAGGAGGACGACGAGTTCACCGCCATGCGCGGCGAGGAGGAGTACTTCCACATCAAGGCGAAAAAGACCATCGTCGCCACCGGCGCGCAGGAGCGCCTGATTCCATTTCCGAACAACGATATACCGGGAGTCTACGGGGCAGGCGCGGTCCAGACCCTTATGAACGTGTACGGCGTCCTTCCCGGGAGACGAGTCCTCATGGTCGGGGCGGGCAATATCGGACTTATCGTAAGCTACCAGTTGATGCAGGCCGGGGTCCAGGTCGCCGCAGTGGTCGAGGCGGCGCCCAGGGTGGGCGGGTACTGGGTCCACGCGGCCAAGATCCGCCGGATGGGAGTGCCGATACTGCTGCGCCACTCGATAAAAAGGGCTCTCGGTGAGAAGTGCATAACCGGTGCTGTCATCACCGGGTTGAACGAGAGATTCGAGCCGGTCGGCCCCGAACAGCAGATCAACTGCGACCTGATCTGCATAGCCGTCGGATTGAGCCCCACCACCGAGCTCCTGTCGCAGGCCGGGTGCAAGATGATGTACGTTCCCCAGCTATGCGGCAATGTCGCCCAGAGGGACCGTGGAATGAGGACCTCTAACCCCGATTTCTACACGGCAGGCGATGCCGGGGGCATCGAGGAGGCCAGCGCGGCCATGGTGGAGGGGCGCATTGCCGGTCTCTCCGCAGCTGCTGCCCTGGGATACCCGACCGAACACGGCAAACTCGACGAATACTGGGGCCGTCTGCAATCCCTTCGCAAGGGAGAGGCAGGGGCCCGGATCTGCCAGGGAATAGATTGCGTTCTTGTGAAGGATTGGGAGGGTGTCGCTCATGCCTGATAAAGACCTCGAGATGCTGTTCAACAGCGGAGTGCTCACCGGGGAGAGGGAGGGCGCCATGCTGCCTCCTCGCGATCTTTGGGAGGGAAAGAAGGGTGGACTCGTCGTTGTGGAATGCCCGCAGCGAATCCCCTGCAATCCCTGCCACACCAGCTGTCCGACCGGGGCGATCATGCCGTTCGCCGATATCAACGATACGCCCAGGGTCGACTGGACCAAGTGCACCGGATGCACCCTGTGCGTATCCGCCTGTCCGGGGCTGGCCTGCTTAGTCATAGACTTAACGTTCTCCGAGGAGAACGCGCTGTACAAGCTCCCCTACGAGATGCTTCCCCTCCCGGTCAAGGGGCAGAAGGTCCAGTGCCTGGACCGCGAGGGTGCCTTCCTGGCCGAGGGAACCGTCGAGAACGTGACGCAACCCCGGAAGGACAGAACTCACGTGGTTCACGTCTCGGCGCCGAAGGGCCTGGTCGCTGTTTTTCGTTCGATAAGGGTGGTGAAATAATGAGCACTTCGCCTGAGACGAAGGAAAAAATCTACGTCTGCCGCTGCGAGGAGATTACGCTCGAGGAGATCGACGAGTGGATCGACCGCGGTTACGACACGGTGGACGAGCTCAAGAGGGTCCTCCGCGTCGGTATGGGGCCGTGCCAGGGGCGCGGCTGCCAGGATATCATAATGAGGGAGATCGCGAAGAAGACGGGCAAGCCCATCACCGAGGTTGCCCCCATGAGGGTGCGTCCGCCGGTCAAGCCGGTCAAGATCGGTCTTCTCGCTGACGGAGGTGAGAAGTGATGGACTGGAAGTCCAGCGCGGAAGCGGTAATAATCGGTGCCGGCATCGTCGGCGTGTCCACCGCTTACTATTTGGCCAAACACGGGGTCAAGGACGTGGTCCTGGTGGAGAAGGGCACTATCTGCAGCGGCTCGACCGGCAGGTGCGGTGCCGGCATAAGGGCGCAGTGGGGCACGGAGATGAACTGCCGGCTCGGAATTGCCGCGCTCGACATCTTTGAACAGCTCGACGACGAACTTGGCATGTCCATCGGCCTGAACCAGGGCGGGTACCTCCTGGTCGCATACACCGACGAGGAGAAGGAGACCCTGCGAAAGGGGATGCTTCTGCAGAACTCCCTGGGGATACAGTCAAGGCAGATCACCCTGTCCGAGGCGCGCGAGATCTGCCCCGGGCTCGCGGCGGAGGATGCGACAGGTTTCTTCTTCCACGCCAGGGACGGGCATGCGGACCCCTTCCTCACCACCTTCGCATACCTTGAAGCCGCCAAGCGCCTTGGCGTGACCTGCCACAGGAACACCACGTGCACCGGCGTGACAGTCCGCGACGGCGCGGTTCGCGGCGTGGAGACCGACAAGGGGCCGATAAGCGCCCCGATAGTGATAAACTGCGCGGGCGCATACTCGCAGGACATAGCGGCGATGGCCGGAGTGGAGCTCCCCAACTGGGCCGAGCGCCACGAGATACTGATAACGGAGCCTGTCGCCGCCGGCGTCTGCCCGTGCATGCTCATGAGCTTCTCCGGCAACTACTACATCCAGCAGAGGCCTCATGGCTCGATAATCTGCGGGATGAGCCCGGACGGGCGTCCGGAGGACCACGACAACGGCACCTCCTGGCAGTTCGTCGAGAAGATGTCCAGAGTTCTCGCCAAGCTGCTCCCCAGGACCAGGGGGATAAGGGTGGCCAGGCAGTGGTCCGGCCAGTACGATATGACGCCGGACGCGCAGCCCGTTATCGGCGAGACCGACGTGAAGAACTTCTACCACTCAACCGGGTATTCCGGGCACGGGTTCATGCTGGCGCCGGTGGCGGGAAAGATCCTGGCCCAGCACATAACCGGTGGGAAGCCGGACATCGACTTCACAATGCTTGACTACAGGCGCTTCGCCAGGGGAGAGCACATAATGGAGTCCAACGTGGTATGATGTTGCGGAAGTCAATAAAAGAGGAGTGTAGGCGTTGAAATTTCTGAAGCCGTTGCTCGACAAGTGCGTGATGTGCGGAGCCTGTATGTCGGCATGCTCCAAGCTTTGGGCCAAGCAGGACAACCCGGATATGTCCAGGATTTCAGTCAAGAACGTCACTGGCCTGCCGGACATCAGGGTGTGCGACCAGTGCGGGGGGTGCATCGCGGTATGCCCGACCATGGCGTTGCACCGCGACAAGAACGGCGTGGTCCAGATCGACAGGGAGAAGTGCACGTCCTGCCTCATCTGCGTCGAATTCTGCCCTTATGCGTCGATGTTCTTTCACTCCGACATCCCCTCTCCTTTCAAGTGCGTGGCGTGCGGGGTATGTGTGAAGGCTTGCCCGGAGGGTGCGCTTTCCATCGTCGAGCAAAAAACGGAGGGCTAGAGAATGGAACAGATGAAACTTCTGAAGGAGTGGAAGTACACTCCCGTCAAGATCCACAGGGGGTACACCCGCCAGTTCCTGTCGGTTGACCTCGGCAGGGGTGACGGGGCTTCCTCCTGCGAGACCCTGCCGGTGTCCGACGAGATGGTCGAGAAGTTCACCGGCGGCAGGGGCTTCGGCCTCAAGATTCTTTGGGACAAGGTCGAACCCAAGAGCAGGTGGAACGACCCTGATAACGCGCTTGTCATCTCCGGAGGCCCGCTGTCCGGCACAACCCAGTACCCCGGGATGGGCAAGTTCTACGCGGTCTTCCTCTCGCCGCTCACGGATCAGACCTACAACAGCAACGCCGGGGGGTACTTCGGGCCGCTGCTCAAGGCCGCGGGCTTCGACGCGCTGTCCGTCTCCGGCAAGGCCGAGCGGGACGTGGTGGTCTACATCGACGGAGACAACGGACTGGTTCGCATCTACGAATGGGCGCCGGCGAACCGCAACTCCTACAACGTGACCGAGGCGCTGCACGAGCACTTCGCCGACGACGAGGACGACAAGAGGAGCATCTCCGTGGTGTCGGCGGGCGAGGCCGCGGAGCACAGCTGGTGGGGCGCCCTGAACGTCAGCTTCTACGACCCCAGGAGGGCTCTAGCCCGGTTGAAGCAGGCCGGACGCGGCGGCGGCGGCACGGTTCTGCGCGACAAGAGGATCCTGGCGCTCGTGGTTAAAAAGCGCGGCTTCTCGGGGACGGAGAACGCCCCGGCGGACCTCGCCTCGCTTCAGAGGACCGGGGTCAAGCTGCACCGCGAGATCAGGCAGAACGACGACGTGCAGTGCCTGATGAGGAAGGTCGGGACGGCCCACCTGAACCTGGTGATGAACGACTACGACATCCTGCCCGTGAACAACTTCAAGTTCGGCCGTAACGACGCGATCCACAACATCGATCCGGATGCGTACCAGGAGCTGTTCACCCAAGGGTACGCCGACGGCTGCTGGTACGGGTGCTCCATGGCCTGCGCGAAGGCCGTGGACGGCTTCGAGCTCAAGACGGGGCCGGACAGGGGCAAGAGGGTCACGGTCGACGGCCCCGAGTACGAGACTGCGGCAAGCCTGGGCCCGAACGTCGGCATATTCGACCCCCTTTGGACCATCGAGGCGAACTACTACGCCGACCACTACGCCATCGACACCATATCGCTTGGCACCGGGCTGGCCTTCGTCTGCGAGTGTTACGAGCTCGGCCTGATAAACAAGGAGCACACGAACGGACTGGAGCTGAACTTCGGGGCCAAGGACGACCTGATGGAGCTCATACACCGCATGATGGACGGCAAGGACGAGTTCGCCGCGGCGGTGGGCAAGGGAATCCGAAGGATGAAGCAGATCTTCTCCGAAAGGTACGGCGCGGACCGCTCCGTGATGGAGAGGATCGGAATGGAGGGGCAGGGGCTCGAGGTCTCCCAGTACCGTTGCCAGGAGTCCGTGGCCCAGTGGGGAGGGTATTTCCTCACGCTGAAGGGGCCGCAGCACGACGAGGCCTGGGTCATATTCATGGACATGGTGAACAAGCAGCTACCGACCTTCGAGGACAAGGCCGAAGCGCTATTCTACTTTCCCAACTTCCGCCTGTGGTTCTCCCTCACCGGGGTGTGCAAGCTGCCCTGGAACGACGTGGAGCCCGCCGACAACAGGATACGGCACAAGGGCATCGAGGCCGCGAAAGTCCCGGAGCACGTGCAGAACTACCTCGACGTCTATGCCGCCGTCACGGGAAAGCCTCTGAGCAAGGAGGAGATGATCCTCCAGTCCGAGAGGGTCTACAACTACGAGCGCGTCTTCAACCTCAGGATGGGCAAGGGCACGCGGGCCAACCACAACATACCCGATCGCGCGCTGGGGCCGGTGTTCGAGGACGAGTGGAACGCCAGGCCGGATTACTTCGACGGAAGGCTGAGCGAGGCCGGGATCTCTCCCGAGGGGCTGTCGGTCGGCGAGAAGATCGCGAAGCTCCTCGAGTACAGGAGGGGCGAGTGGGAGAAGCTGGTGGACGCCGTGTACAAGCGCAGGGGTTGGAACTCGAACGGAGTGCCGACCATTGAGACGCTCAAGCGCCTCGGGATGGACTTTCCGGAGGTAGTCGAGGTGGTGCGCCCCTATCAGTAACGGGACGCTGCACGCAGTGAAAGAGATGATCAGGGTAAACGGCAGGGAGCTAAGCTGGCGTCCGGGGATGACGATTCAGGACGTGCTGGACGATTGCGGCTACACCTTCAGGATGATCGCAGTGTGGGTGGACGGGGTGCCGTACCGCAGGGAGCAGTTCTCCGGCACGGCGGTGCCCGACGGAGCCGAGATTCAGGCGCTTCACATGATAAGCGGAGGCTGACAGTACATGGAATTAAGAAGAGAGCCGACCGGGTGTGTCTTCGATGTGAAGCGCTACTCCATCCACGACGGACCGGGCATCCGAACCACGTTCTTTTTCAAGGGGTGCCCGCTGTCCTGCTGGTGGTGTCACAATCCCGAGGGGATATCCCCTTTCCCGGCACCCTCCTACCACGCCAACCGGTGCATAGGGTGCGGGAGGTGCGTCCGCGGGTGTCCGCACGGCGCCCGCAGCTTCGGGTCGAGCGGGATCATCCATGACAAGACCAGGTGCGAGGAGAGCAGGATCTGCGAGCAGGTCTGCCCGACCCGCGCGATAGAGTTCGTAGGCGCCGAGATGACCGTGGAGGAACTCTTGCGCCTGGCAAGGCGCGACATACCCTTCTACGACGAGTCCGGCGGCGGAGTCACCTTCTCCGGCGGAGAGCCCCTGATGCAGCCCGAGTTCCTCCTCGAGTGCCTGAGGGCGCTTGAATCCGAGGAGATATCGACAGCTGTCGACACGTCGGGGTGCTGCCGCGAGAAGGATCTGCTGTCGGCGGCCGATTATGCGGACCTGTTTCTTTTCGATGTCAAGGCGATTGACCCGGACCTGCACGAACTCTATACTGGTGTGAAGAACTCGGGAATTCTATCGAATCTGCGCAGCCTGGACAGGAGGCTGCAGGAGCGGGGCAGGGGCTCGATCAACATAAGAATACCGCTGATACCGGGGGTAAACGACTCTGCGGAGGAGCTTGGCGCGATGGTCGAGTTGGCGCTGGAGCTTCGCAGCCTGTCCGGGGTCAACGTGCTTCCATACCACTCGACCGGGTCGGGGAAATACAAGAACCTGGGCATGGAGTACAGGATGCGGGACACGCCGCCTCCTTCGGAGGAGATCGTCGCAAGGGCGATGTCCCTGTTCGCAGCGCAGGGGATACACGTCGTAAAAGGAGGATGAGAGAAGTGAACGAGAGAATAGCGCGCCTGAGAAAAGAGAGCTTTGAGACCTTCCCCAGCATCTCCATTGAACGTGCTCTCCTTACAACCGAGTTCTACAGGGAGAACGAGGGGAAATACCCGGCGCCCGTCATGAGGGCGCTGAACTTCAAGAACCTGTGCGAGAAGAAGACCATCTACATCGGGGAGGGCGAGCTGATAGTGGGGGAGCGTGGACCTGCGCCCAAGGCCGTCTCCACCTTTCCCGAGCTCAACTGCCATACGGCCCGCGACCTCGAGATCCTGGACACCCGGCCGATGACCGGGTATCGCGTGGCCAAGGGCGACATAGCCATCTACACCGAGAAGGTCGTCCCCTACTGGGCCGGGCGCACCATACGCGACCGCGTCTTCTCCAATCTGCCGGAGGAGTGGCTGGCGCTTTACGAGGCAGGGTGCTTCACCGAGTTCATGGAGCAGAGAGCCCCCGGACACACCGCGCTGGATGGAACCATCTACTCGACCGGCCTGCTGGACATGAAGAAAAAGATAGCCGCCGCGCGGGAGAGGCTCGACTGGATAGGCGACCCGCACGCCACGGAGAAGGACGAGGAGCTGCGGGCCATGGACATAGCCTGCGACGCCTCCATCATCTTCGCCAACAGGCACGCCGACCTGGCCGAGAAGATGGCCGCGGAGGAGAAGGACGAGGTCAGGAGGGCCGAACTGCTGAAGATCGCCGACGTCTGCCGCCATGTCCCGGCCAACGCGCCGCGAGACTTCCACGAGGCCGTCCAGACCTATTGGTTCTCGCACCTGGGCACGATAACGGAGCTTAATGGGTGGGACGCCATGTCCCCCGGGCATTTCGATATCCACCTGCGCCCATTCTACGAAAAGGGACTCGCCGATGGATCGCTGGACAGGGAGAGGGCCAAGGAGCTCCTGTCCTGCTTCTGGGTCAAGGTCAACAACACCCCCGCGCCGCCGAAGGTCGGGGTCACGGCCGCCGAGAGCGGCACCTACAACGACTTCACCCAGATAAACCTCGGCGGGGTGAACACCGACGGAAGCGACGGCGTCAACGACGTCTCCTACCTCATACTCGACGTGCTCGACGAGCTTCAGCTCCTGCAGCCGCAGGTCAGCGTGCACATCTCCTCCAAGACGCCCGACCGCTTCCTAAAGTACGCCTGCAGGGTGATGCGCAGGGGGTCGGGCTACCCGTCCGCCTTCAACACCGACGAGGTGATAATGGAGCAGATCGGTATGGGCAAGACGGTCGAGGATGCCAGGGAGGGCGGCACCAGCGGCTGCATCGAGACCGGCGCCTTCGGCAAGGAGGCCTACATCCTGCACGGCTACCTCAACGTGCCGAAGATAATGGAACTCGCGCTAAACAACGGCGTCGACCCACTGACGGGGAGGCAGATAGCCCTTCGCACAGGCGACCCCGTCGATTTCAAGTGCTTCGACGATTTCTACTCCGCCTTCGTGAAGCAGCTCCATTACGTCGTGGACACCAAGATCAAGACCGATAACTACATCCAGAGGATGTTCGCCCGGCACGCACCCGCGCCATATCTGTCAGTCCTGATTCAGGGGTGCATAGAGAACGGCAGGGACTACTACGACGGCGGTCCCCGCTACAACACCGACTACATCCAGTGCTGCGGCATAGGCACCGTCACCGACAGCCTCTCGGTCCTCAAGAAGCACGTGTACGAGGACAGGACTGTCGACCTCAAGGACCTTCTCAGGGCGCTCGGCGAGAACTGGGAGGGATGGGAGGAGATGCGCCAGTTCGTCTGGAACCGCACCCCCTTCTTCGGCAACGACGACGACGAGGCCGACTCGATAATGAGAAGGGTATACTCCTCGCTCCTGGCGGCCATAGACGGGAAGAGCTCCCCAAAGGGGGCGACCTACCACGTCAACATGCTGTCGACCACCTGTCACATCTACTTCGGCAAGAAGCTGGGCGCGACGCCGAACGGCCGCTTCGCCCACGCGCCCGAATCGGACGGCACCTCCCCATCTCACGGGGCGGACAGGAACGGACCGACGGCGGTCGTCAAGTCCCTCAGCAAGATGGACCAGGTCAAGTCGGGCGGAACCCTGCTCAACCAGCGTTTCCTGCCGTCCGTCCTGGCGGGAGACACCGGGCTCGAAAAGATGGCGCAGCTAATCCGAACGTACTTCAAGCTCGGCGGCCACCACATCCAGTTCAACGTCGTCGACACCGACACCCTCAGGAAGGCCCAGGAGACTCCGGACGAGTACCGCAGCCTGCTGGTGCGCGTGGCGGGCTACAGCGACTACTTCGTCGACCTCGACAAGTACCACCAGGAGGAGATAATCGCCCGCACGGCGCAGGAGGACTTCTAGAACCGAGTCCTTCAGGTGTTAACTTGAAAGGAGGGGGTTGTCGGGGCAGACTCTAGAATGGTCTTTAGCGCGATAAGACAGCTTTTTTGACGAGCAACGCAAAGACGAAAGGAGTGCTGACAGAATGCAGAAAACGAAAAAATTCGCAATGATGGTTATCCTCTCCGCCCTTGTACTGTTCCTCATCGTGCCGAACACGGCGTTCGCCGACCCCGAGATGGTTCTGCGCTTCGCAGGGCAGGTGCCGATCGAGCATACGGCCACCAAGCTCATGCAGCAGGTGGCGGACGAGGTGAAGGAGAAGACCGACGGGCGCATCGTGATCGAGGTCTACCCGGCCAACCAGCTCGGCGACTACACCCTCGTCTACGAGGAACTCATCCGCGGCACCATAGACATGGCCGCGATCTCCGTCCCCAGCCAGTTCGACCCGCGGCTCGAGGTCACCTACATCAACTGCTTCGTGCGCAACTTCGATGACGCAAAGAAAGTTTTCGCATCCGACGGCTGGCTGTTCAAGAAGATGGACGAGCTCAGCGCTCGCCTCGGAGTCAAACTGCTCGGCTTCCAGGTCGAGGGCTTCATAGGTATTGGCAGCACCAAGCCGGCCAACGAGCCGCTGAATCCCGACGTGGACAAGGGAATTCTCGTTCGCATACCGAACATGGACGTCTACAAGCTCGGCGCGGAGGCTATGGGCTACCACACAGTGACAGTGCCCTGGGCTGAGGTTTACACCGCGCTGCAGACCGGTGTGGCCGACGGAGTGGACGGCATGACCCCCACCGCCGCCTACACGATGCTCAAGGACGTGCTGAAGTATTGGTACGACCTCAACTACTCGGTGGAAAACTTCAACTACATGATCAGCATGAAGACCTGGGAGAAGCTCTCCGAGGGAGATCGCCAGATCATAGCAGACGCCTGCGCCAAGGTCACCGACATGAGCATAGAGCTTGCGAAGGCCGACCAGGAGAAGCACCTCGAGCTCATGCGCCAGCAGGGCATAGAGGTCCACACCTATACGGCCGAGGAGCTTCTTCCCATCTTCACGAAAGTCTCCGGCACCTGGGATCAGCTTAAGGAGAAGTTCACCCCCGAGCTCATAGACGATTTCAAGAACGAGTACGCACCGAAGTAGACTTTTCACCAGTAACTGCGGATACCGCGGGGGGTGCGCCCCCGCGGTCCGCAGGACGGAAAGGAGATCTTTATGGCGGACAACGAGCTTGCGGGATGCTTCCCGGAGAACCGTCCTGAAAAACCTGGCAAGACCGATATGATACTGCTCTTCTTTTTTTCGATCGTGACCGTGGTGAGTTCGCTCCTTCTGGCGCTCATCATCTCCGCGGCGGCGTTCACGCGCTACATCCTGGGCGGGGACCTGTACGGGTTCGAGGAGTGGGTAAAACTGCTGGCCTTCTGGCTTTATTTCATGGGAGGAGCCTACGGCGCCTACAACGATACGCATGTATCCGCCGACGTCATAGACTCGTACATGAAGGAAGGCACCTTCAAACGGCTGATCGTCGTGATCAGAAACCTTATAACCGTGGGGATAAGCCTGCTCTTCACCTGGTACGGCTACGAGTTTTTCATGTTCGGTTTTATGGGGCCCCTAGGAACCGGCATCGCCCTTCCCAAGACCACCATTTGGCAGATCCCTCTGTGGACATCCTATCTCGCAGTCTTTCTAGGCCTGGTTTTCATGACTTACTATTTTGCTCTAAGGCTGTTCAGGAATCTCCGACTGCTCGTTAAAGGAGGAGTATCATGATCTACGTCGCAGTGTTGATCCTTCTCGTCACACTTATGCTCGGAGTGCCTGTCCCCATGAGCTTCATGGCCTCGACCGCCTGGTTGCTGTTCTTCGGTGGCCCGACCGGCGCGGGCTACGCCTCCTCGCTGGTGCTCCCCTACGGTTTCAGCTCCATGAACAGCATAGCCCTTATCTCTATAGCCCTCTTCATCATGGCGGGGGGCATAATGGAGAGGGGGCGAATAGGAGAGAAGCTTATCGACCTCGTCGACCTCTTCGTAGGCAGAATAAAGGGTGGCCTCGGAGTTGTCGGCACCATCTCCTGTGCCGTCTTCGGCTCCATCACCGGGTCGGCCTGTGCAACACTCTCATGCATAGGCTCCATCATGTTCCCCCGATTGGAGGCAGCTGGATACCCGCGCGGTATAGCGGCAGCGGTGATGTCCAACGCATCCCTTCTCGGGATGCTTATTCCGCCTAACTCCACCCTGATCATCTTCGCGTGGATAAGCGGACAGTCGATCCTAGCCTGCTTCCTTTCGACGGTCCTCCCCGGCATAATGATGACGGCGCTCATCTGCCTCGTAAACGTCTGGCTGGTCCGCGACAATCCGAACGTAAAGGTCTCCAACCCTCCCAGGGGCAAGGAAAAAATCCGGCTGTTGAAGCAGAGAGGCCTGGTGGCCCTTCCTGCCCTGATGCTGCCGGTTATAGTGCTCGGTGGCATCTACGGCGGAATAATGACTCCCACCGAGGCCGCCGCAGTGGCGGTGATCTACGCCATCCCGACAGGAATGTTTATCTACAAGGGGCTGACTCCCAGGGGCCTGTGGGATTCCCTGGTTGAATCCGCAGTAACGACCGGAGTCGTCATGGTCATGCTGTACTCGGTAATGATGCTCAGCAGACTTTACATAATGGAAAACCTGCCCGGTAAGATGCTCGGGCTTTTCAGGGCCGTGTCGGACAACAGATGGGTGATTCTGTTCATGATAAACATCTTCCTCATCATCATGGGAATGCTCATGGACGACATCAGCAGCGTGACCCTCACCACGCCCATCCTCATACCGATCATTATAGAGCTTGGGTTCAACCCGATCCACTACGCGGCCATCGTAGGTGTGAACACCGGCCTAGGCTGCATTACTCCGCCCGCCGCGCCCGTCTTATACCTGGGAGGTCGATTGGGAAGGGCGCCAATCAACGAGATGATGACTCCCACCCTGTGGATCATATTGCTGGCGTGGGTTCCGACGTTGCTGGTGACGTCCTACTTCCCGCAGTTCGCGCTTCTGCTGCCGCACTACCTTCTCGGCACCCCATGGTAGACGACCGAGGAAGAGCGTGACCTACAGGAATTTTTTCGGATATCTGTGCCTGATGTGCTTCGTCGCAGGGCTCTGGACGAAATCCCCGTACGCCTACTGGGGAGCCCTGTTCACCGGGGCTCTCTCTCGCGCGGCCCATAAAAAGAAGTGGAGTACGCCCCCGTGGATGGAGGCGTTGTCACTCGGAGGTCCCCGGAAATCCGCGGAAGTCCTTGACAAAGAAGAAGACGGTCTGTAGAATTACTCCTCGTTGGGTGGTTAGTTCAGAGGAAGAACGCTTCCTTGACGCGGAAGAGGTCATAGGTTCGAGTCCTATACCACCCACCATCTGATGAATACAGGGTTTTCGCAGTCCATGCGAGAACCCTGTTTTCATTAGGGAAGAGGTCACCGACCAGCCCCGCCCGCCTTGACATTTTCCTCCACGACCCGCCGTAAAGGGAAGGGAGGAAAACACCGTGCC
>Ga0255347_1003385_pt1 | contig 20821 bp, 19 predicted proteins | sample wastewater_treat_2_FD_192479 | JGI IMG/M metagenome (GOLD analysis project Ga0255347, IMG submission 192479) | Wastewater microbial communities from Lulu Island WWTP, Vancouver, Canada - plant24 | ecosystem: Engineered > WWTP > Wastewater > Unclassified | place: Canada: Vancouver, British...
TATCGGTAATGTGAATATCCGAGATGGTAAAGAAATTGGAAAGCAGCGCTCCCCGGGTGACGCCTGAGTCGTCGTAATTTTCCGGCATGAGGTCCAGTCGTTTGTCATAGGGAAGGCCCGGGCCATATGTCCAGGCGCCGTAACCGTACAAATCATATTTGGAAATCTCCCAGAGATTGATCGGCGTTGAAGGCTGTGAGCAGGGCACGATCGTCCGTTGAGCGGTCGTTTGCACGTCGGCAGCAATCGGATAGCTTGCGAGCTGGCTTTGATCTTTCATAACACTTCCTGAGCATCCCGATAAAGAAAAAATCAACACGCCCGCTGCAATCACAAACCCTAACTTTTGAAATCTGCAAGTTTGTTTCATAAACCACCCTTTTTTTAATATGGTTATTTAACCCGGAGTTTACAGGAGCCGAAGCCGCTCCATTCACTTATCGGTTTTTCGGATGTGACGACAAAATCCATTCCGTCAGTTCCTGCATTGCAGGTGACGGATATGTCTCCGGTAAGATTTATAAGTTCCGGACTGGCCACAAAGACAATTCCCTGAATTTCCTCTTTGATGTCTCCATCGCGGACGCTATCGAGAAGCAGGCCAAGCGATGCGTCACAGCAGCCGGTGGATTGAAGTTCAATGCGGACAGGTCTTTGAAGTTCGTTTTTTTCCATAAAAGCACGCATGGCTTCAATAGCTTCAGTTGTTGCAGTAATCATGGCCTGACCTCGCTTACAGAGTTTTTTTCATATCATGAAGTTTATGCAGCGGTCTTCTCACTGTCAAGAATATTTTAGGGACCGATACCACGTATAAAACAGCTGCAAAAAACGAATAAACTCCACAGGCGAAATGATATTGATGCAAAGTTATCAGCGGTTTTTTATGGGAACGGGGTGTGATTTTGCCGATCTTCTTTTTTTTGCGGCAAATGAAGCCGGCAGAGCCAAAGCACACACAATGAAAATAATTCCCGCAGGCACCGGATAGGCAAGAGTATAAACGACAGGAGTCAAGGCAATTCTCACGGCAAGGCGCAATTTTTCCGACTCGCTTATTTTCTCGGCGATCGCCGGAGAATTCGCTAAGTAGAACTCGACAAACAGACGACCGGGACTGCTGGCAAGTAAAATATCATCCCTGAATTTCCTGAGCACCATCACGTGCGGATCAAGGTAAGAGCCGTAGGCGGCCGTGGCAATAAAGCAGCCTCCACCCCCGCCTCCCGCTGCTATGGGTAGAGTCGGGCCGCCAGACACTTCGTTGAATCCCGCCCCCACTGTTATATCCGCGGTAATCCATACAATACATGCGCCTGCGCCTGAACAGTCATCCGACCAGCCGTCAAATGTGTAGCCATCGTGAGGTGTGGCTGTCAAAATCACTAAAGTTCCTTCTTCAAGACTGATAGAACAATCGGAGTTGCATGAAATACCGTGTTGGCCGCTTGCAACTGTTCCATTTCCGGAGACAGTTATGTTCAAATTGAAAGATTGTGTCGGCTCGGGCGGGGGCATGGGCGGCAGGTCCTCTCCCGTTCTCAGGGGATGCGGGTAAGTGAAGGGGGTGTAGCTGAATTTCCAGTTGTTCGTTGACGTGCAAATCCAGAGCTTTCCGGAATCCGTTGCGCCGTAGGAAGAGCCGGTTGTACAGGATGCCGGAAGGTCAGCCTCCCTGCCGTACGACGGCATCCAGTAATCGCGGTTTAAGGCGACATAAACACCCACCGTATCGGATGTCGGCACGGGTGTCATATTGGAGCCGTTTTTCAGATTATTCCATACATATGTGTTTTGAACCTGGTTGGGAAGCGGGTAACAGGCATGGAAGTCGCCTGCTGTGGGCGCCTGTATGTCGCATCTGGGCGCGTCACAGCACCAGGTGCCGTTACAGGCCTTCCAGTCAAGATATTGGGGGCCGTAAACACGGTATTCATTTATCTGCAGGCGACCCGACTGTGTCGTATTGTTGTGAACCAACCACTTGCCGCCGCGCATATCCACGATTTGAGCATAGGAGGAAGGTCCCGTAATTGTGTTTTTGTAAAATTCATTGGCGACAATCCCGCAGGCATGATGGCCTTTCGTATCGGCGCCGTGGCCGTCGAGAACTGCTAAAGAGCCATTCGTGTAGTCACTGGCTACTTCGTTGTATCTTACAACCACGCGCCCGCCGCCGCCGGATGTCTCCAACAACGTGTTATGCATATAGTTGTCTTCCCAGAAAACGAAATCGTCACCTCCGAAGCCGGTGAGTCTCTTTAAGGCATCATATCCGGAACAGGTTAAACTGCTACCCTTGTAACTGTTTTGATATGAATTGTTACCGTGCGATTTGGGGCTGCTGGTTTTCAGATAATAAAAAACGTTATTGTCAACCAGTCCGGTCATTTTGCCGGTTGTTCCGTCCGTTAAAATGAGACGGGACGAATATCCGACCTGGTCGAAGTAGTTGTTGTCGATCCGGAAGGCCCCCTTGCCGTCCGTACCGGTTCCTCTGCCCTGCACGTGAATGATCCAATATGGTGTGCCCTGTCCCTGGAATTTAAAACCTGTGACTCTGTTAACCGGCTCGTCGGAGTCACAGTTAATCCTAAGCAGCGTATTATCGACCGTCAACGCCACATTAATGGTGAGTGGCCATGTTCCTGCCGTGCTGCCTGCTCCCTTGACGCCGGCTGCCCTTAGTGTTTTACCGCCGGATAAAACAACGGTTGACGACCATGTAACTGTTCCTGTACAGGCGACATTTATTGTATCGCCTGACGACGCGGCATTGATTACCTCCTGCACCGCCGCTGCCGAGCAGTCCCCCGAAACCGTATGTATGGTGGAATGTGAGTGGCCGGCAGTGAAAACAAATAAGAAAATAACAAGCGCCGCAATTCTTTTCGATCCTGACATACAAACCCCCATCCGTATGAAGTATCGATGTTTGGCCAAATAATATCCGTATCCGAGATCACATACACGCTTCAGGCCGGAAAAAGGGCATCTCATCGGCTATCGCGGATTCAGACACCGGATGCGGTGTTGACGATGATGGCTTTTGAAATAAACTTTTTTACACGGGGCGCAATGACGTCACACATTGAAGCGGAAGTTTATGATGTCTCCGTCCATGACGACGTATTCCTTCCCCTCCAGGCGCAGGCGGCCGGCCGATTTTACCTGAGCGGCGGATCCGCCACAGGCGATGAATTCATCGTAATGCATCACCTCCGCCTTGATAAAGCCCCGTTCAAAATCGTTATGAATCGTGCCCGCCGCTTTGGGGGCTTTGGTCCCTTCAGGGATTACCCAGGCCTTGACTTCGTCATCGCCCACGGTAAAAAAACAGATGCGCCCCAGCAATGAAAAAGCGGCACGGATAATCCGGCCGAAAGCCGGCTCGGCAATGCCCATTGCGGCCAGAAATTCTTTTTGTTCCCCGGGCGCCAGTCCGGCGAGCTCCGCCTCGATCTTGCAGCAGATGCCCAGCACCGGCTCGGCCAGTTGCGCACCGGCGGCGAATTCATCGGCAAAGGAGAGGTTGTCTTCAGCGACGTTGATAACCACGAGTTCCGGCTTAATGGTCCAGAAGGAAAAACTTCTCAGCGTAAAAACTTCCTGCTGCGTCAAGCCGGCCTGCCGCAGCGGCCTGCCCGACTCCAGACATTCCTTCAGGCGGGGAAGAAGATCGTTTTGGGCTGTTTCCTGCGGGGAAATTGATTTTTTCGGTGTTTTCGCGAGTCGTTCGAATTTTTTCTCAATGATGATAAGATCAGATAGAATCAGCTCATCTTCAAGTTTGCGGTAGCCATCCAGCGCGAGAGAAAAGTCCGGCAGGGAAAAGCCGTCCACGACGTGCAAAAGGCCGTCCGTGCCGCTCATGCTCTGGCGGATGGCGTCCCAGGGATGCTCTCCCACGGCATGCACATCAATAAACGGAACTTTCGCGGGTGATACTTTGGCCGGTTTGTAAATTTCCACAAGCCTGTCAAAGCGCTCGTCCGGCACGGACGCCTGTCCGTGCAGGACAGTTTCCTGGCGGGCGGGATCCGCCTTCACGCCTGTCATGATTTCAAACAGGGTGCTCTTCCCGCTTTGGGGAAGCCCCAGAATGCCGATTTCCATATTCAGTCCCTTATCTGCGAGAGGATGATGATGCAGCTAAACGCCACCTGAAGGTGGGAGCCCGCATACAAGCCTTTGGCGACGTTATTGCCGAAATTCTTTTTCAATGCGCCTCATCGCCTCTTCCAGCCTTTCATCCGGCACGGTAAGCGAGATACGGACAAACCCTTCACCGTACTGGCCGTAAGCTGTACCGGCGGCGACCACCACGGCGGTTTTGTCAAACAGGCGGTTGGTGAATTCAAGTGAGGTCATTGACGAAGGTACCGGCACCCACAGATAAAACGTGCCGCGCGGAGGATCAAAGTTGATGCCGATCTTACGGAGGGTATTCAACACAAGTTCACGCCTCTTTCCGTAAATGGAGAGCATCTCATCCACAAACCCCGCCTCATGGCGCAGCGCCTGAATACCCGCGAACTGCACGGCGTTGAATATGCCGGAGTCTGTGTTTTCTTTCACCTTGCTGATGCCGGCAATGAGATCGGGATTGCCCGAGGCCATGCCGATCCGCCAGCCGCACATATTAAACGGCTTGGAAAGAGAATTGAGCTCAATGCCCACGTCTTTGGCGCCCGGAGCCTGAAGAAAACTGATACGCTCCTGCCCGCCGAAAACAACCTCGCCATAGGGGTTGTCATAGCACACGGCAATATCATAGTCGCGCGCGAAGGCGACGAGTTTGTTCAGAAACTCCGCCGTGGCACAAGCGCCTGTCGGGTTGTTCGGATAATTCAAAAACATGGCGCTGGCTTTTCTGGCCACGTCCGAGGGGATATCCTCAAAGACGGGAAGATAATCGTTGGCAGGCAAAATGGGTACGTTATAGGGAATTCCCTCGCCCATCAAAATACTGGAGCGGTACGCCGGATAGCCCGGATCGGTCATCAGCACGATGTCTCCCGGGTTGACGCGCGCCAGCACAAAGTGGTGGCACCCCTCCTTTGATCCCAGGAGTCCGAGTATTTCATTTTCGGGATTTAAAGTGACTCCGTATCTTTTCGAGTACCATGCGGCAATTTCCCTGCGGAACGCGAGCATGCCTTTTTCTTCGTCTGTGGGATAACGATGGTTTTGCGGGTCACGCGCACTGGCGCATAACTCATCAATAATGGATGCGGGAGTGGCTTCCACCGGATCACCGATGGCCAGCGATATTACATCTATTCCCTCCGATCTGGCCTTGTTGATTTTTTTACGAAGCTCCATAAACAGGTATGGCGGAATTTTTTTCAGTCGCTCAGCAGTCTGCAATCTCCATCTTCCTCCCGGTACGATTATTTGTAGGCTTCTTCGAAAAGCAGCCCTTGATAAACCATTTTCGTGTTCCCCTCAAGGTAAATCTCCTTGAAGCCGTCCGCTGCACGACTGAAATAAACGCGCAGCGTGTCACCGCTCCGGACGGCGACATCCACCGGTGAGTCAACCAGGCCGCGTCCGGCGGCGGCAAGTACCGCGGCCACAACCCCGGTGCCGCAGGCCAGCGTCTCGTCCTCGACGCCACGCTCGTAGGTTCTTACTTTCATACGCCGGCGGTCCAAAACGCAGGCAAAATCGGCGTTCGTCCCGCGGGGCGCAAATAAATCGTGGAACCGGATTTTACGACCCAGTTCAAATACGGCACAGGCATCCGGGGCATCCACAAAGCAAACAGCGTGCGGAACGCCTGTGTCGATGCAGTCCAGAAGAACTTCCCGGCCGTCGATGATGATTTTCCGCTCCGCTTCGAGCCCGGTGGGGTCTGTAAGCCCCACTTTGACTCGATCATCGATGACCTCGGCGCTGACAAGGCCCGCCAGTGTTTCAAAAGTCATTTTCCGGCCGGCGATGCCGTTTCGGAAAGCAAAGCGTGCCACGCATCTGGCGCCGTTTCCGCACATTTCGGCTACGCTGCCGTCTGAATTGAAAAATCGCCATTTGAAATCCGCAATCGCAGAGTTTTCAATCAGAAACAACCCGTCGGCGCCGACCGATATTTTCCGGTGGCAGACACGTCTGACAAATTCCGGCAAATCAACAATTTGCAAAGCCAGGCTGCGATTGTCGATAATGATGAAATCATTGCCGCTGCCGCTCATTTTCCAAAAACTGATCAGTCGCAGTTCTTCCACACTCATCGTTGCACCTCTTTGCCGCCGCAGCGTCGGCCGCAGCCGGTTATTGCCGGGAGCGGGACAAATAAGTCACGGCCCCGACAGGTCTGTGGGCAGTTGATTTGGGAAACTTCCGTCAAGCATCCTGAACAATATCGTCGTTACGGGGAAGCGACCTGGTAACGCGCAGCACCTCCTCGGCGGTCGTGAGGCCGGCCAGCACCTTTTTGATCCCGTCCTGCTGAAGTGTGATCATGCCCTGTTTAATGGCCAGCTCGGCGATCTGGTTGGAGTCCGACGTTTTCAATACCAGCTTTTTGATGTTGTCTTCCACAATCAGAATCTCGAATATCGCCGTACGGCCGCGAAAACCGGTCTGCATACATAAATTGCAGCCCTTTCTCCGGTAAAATGTGTTGTTGCTGACCGCTGATTGTTTCAGACCGAGATTTGCCAGTGTTTCCGAATCGGGAACGTAGACCTCTTTGCAATGCGGGCAAAGCAGTCTGACCAGTCGCTGGGCGATGATCGCCACCAGCGACGAGGTCACTAAAAATGGCTCCACCCCCATGTCGATCAAACGAGTTACGGCGCTGGCCGCGTCATTGGTGTGCAGCGTCGAGAAAACCAGATGTCCGGTCAGAGACGATTGTATGGCTATTTCCGCCGTTTCGCGGTCGCGGATTTCCCCCACCAGGATCACGTCCGGGTCCTGACGGACAATCGATCTCAAGCCGGCGGCGAAGGTCAGGTCGATTTTCGGATTGACCTGAATCTGCCCCACCCCGTCGATTTGATATTCAATCGGATCCTCGATAGTGATGATGTTGATCTCCGGACGGTTAATCGTGGAAAGCGCCGCATAAAGCGTGGTGGTCTTACCGCTGCCCGTGGGGCCGGTCACCAGGATTATCCCGTAGGGGGATTTGATCAGCCGGGCCAGTGTTTTGATGCGCTCGTCGTGCATTCCCAAATCAGACAGCCTTAGAATGTTAGTGGATTTATCCAGAAGGCGCAAAACCACCCGCTCACCGAAAGCGGTGGGCAGGATGGAGACGCGCACATCGACCAGGCGATCCGCGATTTTTAACTCTATCCTCCCATCCTGGGGCAGACGCTTTTCCGCGATGTTGAGTTTGGCCATGATTTTAATGCGGGAAACCAGCGGCGACTGGATACGGCGCGGCAGGTTGAGAATGTCATACAAAATGCCGTCAATGCGGTAGCGGATTTTCACGTTGCCGGAGTAAGGCTCGACGTGAATGTCGCTGGCCCGGTCCTTGATGGCGCCGGAAACAAGCAGATTCACCAGTTTGATGATCGGCGCATCACTGGCTTCATCAAGCAGGTCGTCTGTTTCACCTATCTCTGAAATCAGATCGTCGGCCGACTCTTCATTGATTTCATCAAAATAATCTTTGGCCGAGGTGCGGCTCATGTCGTAGGAGAGGTTGATGGCCGCCATAATCTGGTCCTGGGGGGCCAGGGTAATCGGCAAATCCTGCCTCTGCAGAAGCAGACGCAGATCATCGGCCGGCTGAAAATTAACCGGGTCATTGACGGCAATCGCCTGAAATTCATCAGTAATGACCGGCACCATTTTGTGCTTTTTCAGATAATGTATGGGGACGCACTGTGTAAAGCCGATATTGATTTTGTCAACCGGCAGTTCCTTGCGGAGGGGGATGCTGAAATGCTCCGACAAAATGGACAAAAGCCTGATTTCATCGATTACCTTTTTATGGATCAAAAACTCGAAAAAGCCCGCACCGCCTTTACGTTTGTTGCCCGCTTCCGCCTCGGCCAGTATTTCCGGGGGCACACCGGCGGTGATGAGTCTTTCTTCCAGCGAGATAATCGCTTTATGCTGCGGAGCCGCGTTATTTTTATTCACGCCGGCAAAGGCATTCAATGCTTTGAGTATGGTGGACATAAAAAACTGCTCTCAAGATTTACGGGTTGGCCTGCGATTTTCTTTCGGCAGACTGGTCAGACGGTCGCGGATACAACTCCTTTTTGCGTTCATCGAGTTTGATCACACCTTCGACAACCTCGCCCATGGAGTCTCTTTTTTCATAATACAACTGCGCCGCCTCCTTCTGGGTGCGGACGATGTGCGGCGTCAGGAAAACATAGAGGTTGGTTTTTTCCCGCTTTATCGTCTGCGCCTTGAAAAGCCAGCCGATAATGGGGATCTCGCCGAGGAAAGGCACCTTGTTAGTTCCGTCGTCCGTGCTGTCTCCCACCAGACCGCCGATCACAATGGTCTCCCCGTCCTTGACAACCACCGTCGTTTTCGCGGTTCTTTTCAATGTGGTCGGAGTTGCCTTCTCGGCTCCGGAGGTCACTTTGGTCACTTCCTGGGAAATTTTCAGCCTTACAAAATTTTCTTCATTGATATTCGGCGTGATATTGAGAATGACGCCCACGTCTTTATACTCATAGGTATTGTAGTTGACCAGAGTGGAGGTGGAAGAATCCTGCTGTTTGGTGAGGTACGGAACATTCGAGCCGACATTGATCTCCGCCTCTTCATTATCCAGCGTCAGAAGCTGCGGTGTGGACAAAATAGAGACATCCGCATCCGATTTATAAGCCTGAACCATCGCGCCGATGGAGGGGAAAATCACATCCCCGATTTTAATGCCTGCACCGACAATGCCCATGGAAAACCCGGGCGGCAATCCCAAAAGCGTACCGGCCGCGGTCGCCGTGGTGGTGAGGGAGGAGAGGACACCGGTTCCGGAGCTGACAAAGGCGGCTGATTTGCTTCCTTCCAAACCGGAAAAATGTCCAGTATCTTTCACCCCGCTCCATTCAACCCCGAGCTTGAAATCCTTGGTGGCATTCACCTCCATGATCAGCGCCTCAATGTAAACCATCGCACGCGGCACGTCGAGCTGCTTGATGATATTTTCGAGTGTTTTATAGTCCTCGCGCTCCGCCATAATCACCAGTGTGTTGGTCGCCTTGTCCGGCACGATCTGGACGTTTTTTGAAACAACCGGAGCCGCCGCTCTGGGAGCCGGCGCACCGGGCGCAGCAACCGATGTTGCCGACGTGGATGAGGCGGCGGAAGTCTCCTGAATAATGCTGGTGAGCACTTTCGCCATATCTTCGGCAATACTGTTTTGCAGGCGGTACACCTGAATGTTGGACTCGCCGCGCGGCACATCGGCATCCATCATGGCCACCAGTTTGCGGACATTTTCCGTATCGGCGACGCTGCCGAAGATAATAATTGAATTGGTACGTGGATCGGCCACCACGCGCAGCGGCGTTAAATTGGGACGCCTCTGCTGAAAAACAGTCGACAAGGACTTGGCCACTTCCGTCGCGGACGCATTTTGCAGCGGCAGATAGGTGATCTGGTCCCCCGCCCCTTCCACGTCCAATGCCTTGACGATGCCCAGCAGTCTGCGCACATTGGACAGATAATCGGTAATGATGAGAATGCCGGCGGGGGCATAGGACAAAACAGAGCTGGTTTTGGAAACAATCGGATCGAGCACCCGTTTGACTTCATCGGGATTTGCCCTTTCCAGGGCGACAATCTGCGTCACCATCCGGTCATCGGAGTCGCGGGCTTCCCTCGCGAAGCGTGTCTCCACGCTTTTCTCCCGCGCCTGCATCGATGGCACGATTTTTACCATATTGCCGACCGGAACGGTGGCGTACCCGTTAATTTCCAGAACCGATAAAAATACTTTATAGACATCACGCAACGGTATTTTTTTCGGCGAAAAAATCGTCACCTTGCCTTTGACTTTATCATCGATGATGAAATTTTTACCGGTGAGTTCGCTGATGAATTTTACGAACACTTCTATATTGACGTTATCAAAATCAAGGGTGACATATTTCTCCTCGACCTGTTCACGCTCCGGCGCTGCGGCTTTTTTCCCCGTCTTCACGCCCGACGGTTTGGCGGCCGGTGTCATCTCCGCCTTGTCATCCACCGGCGTCGCCTCGTCTGTTTCCGGACGCCTGTCTGAGGACTTATCCGGCCCGGCGGCAGCCGGCGGCCGGGAACCGATTTTCCCCGGGCCGGCATCATCGATACGCGCGGCGCCTGCGGGAGAAGTAAAACCAACCGCCAGAAAAAACGCCAGCGCAAGAATCACAAGAAGTGTTTCAAAACTGTGACGGACATGCTTCATTTCAATTATCCCCTGCCTCCACCAGTCGGCGAAATTCCGGAAGACCGGCGAGATTTTCAAAATCATGGTCCTGCCGTGCCCATAGTCTCGCCTCCGGGTTCGCGTCGATCGCGTTTTTCAGGTAATACAGACTTTGTTTTTTATCACCTTTCCGGGCATAAAGACAAGCAAGATTATAATGGGCGGAGGCATGATCGTGCTGGATTTTCAGCGCTTCTTGAAAATTCCCGGCGGCCATGCCATATTTTTTCTCGCTCATACGAACCACACCGAGGTTGTTCCATGCTGAAACATGCAGCGGGTCCGCCTTAATGACTTCCCGATAAAGCCCTGCAGCTTCGGCAAGCTTCCCTGTCTGATGAGCCTTGAGCGCCCGTTCATAGGTCAGCTTGATATTCACCGGTGCGGGTTTTGCCTGCGGGATTTTTTCGGGCTCTGCCACGACGGGCGCTTTATCTTCTTCCTGCCCGGCTGTCTGCGCCGGGGCTTCGCCGGCAGCCGGCAGCCGCTCGAGTGTCTCTGCCACCTCATCCGCCGGGCGTCCCACAGGCATACCTGCTGCCGCTTCTGCGGCGGGCGTCTCTTCGGTCGCGACAACTGCGGGCTCTTCAGGAACAACGGGGGGAACCTGAACTACCTGTACGGTTCCGGGGGTGGGTCCCTTGGTGAGATCCAGCCACCACCAGGCCGCGCTCACGGCGGCAACAAGCAAAATAATTCCCGCACCCGTAATCAGTGGTTTGAGTACCGGACGGTCGGATCGTTTTTTAGCTTCGTCAAAGATGGTATCGCTGCACAGTGTGTAATCAGTCCCTTTTTCTTTTTTTACTTTGCGCAGCGCGTCGTTTATGTAGCTCATAAGTTACTCCGGGTCAAGCCTCCCCGTTTTGTTCAGCCGGTCATCCTGTGCCATAGTCTTTTGATGCCGGAAGTGTTTTTTTGAAAATAATCATTTCCGATGTCCTCCGCCGCATTGCGGACAAGACGATGATTGATGACGTACATGCCTTTGGTGTAGGCGATTAGAAGTATCCGGTCGCAAAGTGCATTGATCCGCCGCGGAATGCCCTCGGAGAAATGATAAATCTGGTCATAGGCCTTCTGCGTGAAACGTATTCTGCCCGGCCCTCCCGCGACACGCAGCCGGTGGTCGATGTAGCCAGTCACGTCGTCCTGGTCGAGGGGACTCAAATGGCACCGGACAGTGATTCTCTCATTTAACTGACGCAGCGCCGGCAGGGCGAGCATCGTGCGCAGTTCGGGCTGCCCGATCAGAATCGTCTGCAGGAGTTTTTCTCCGTCCGTTTCCAGATTGGAGAGCATCCTGATCTGCTCAAGTACGGCATGTGTAAGGTTTTGCGCCTCATCAATCAGCAAAACGGCATATTTACCGTGAACGTAGGTTTTGAGCAGAAATCTGTTGAGCGCGTCGATGTATGTTTTTTTGGACGCGGTGCTCTGTCCGGTGTAAATGCCGAATTCAGAGGCAATGGTCTCCAAAAGCTCCATCTCGGAAACAGCAGTGTTAAAAATCAGAGCCGTCTCCACCGAGTCTTCCAGCAGATGATTCATCAGGGTCCGGCAGACTGTTGTTTTCCCCATGCCGATTTCGCCGGATATCAGGACAAAACCCTTTTTTTCCTGGATACCGTATATCAGGTAATTGAGCGCATCACGATGCTGGCGGCTCAAATACAGATACGCAGGCTCGGGCGACAGTTTAAACGGGCTTTCCTTCAATCCAAAATACGCGGCATACATAACTCAAATCCCCTGCAGGCTCCCTATTGAAAAGAATAGTTAAGCGTCTCGTTTGCACCGTTGCGCACAAGACTGACGGATACATTTCCGCCGGACTGCATTGTATTGACCAGTTGCAAAACATCATCGACACCGGTTAATTCTCTGCCGTTGATGCTCGTAACGATATCCCCGTTTTTCAGACCCAGCCGTTCGTAGAGGCTGCCGGGAACGATATTGGAAACAATGAAGCCCTGCTGTGTGCCATCGGTAACATAAGGCCTGACAACCGCCTGACTCATAACGGTCTTCAGATCGCTCATTGTTTCGGCCACTTCGTGTTTTCCTACGGTGATGGCTCCTCTTCGGCTCGCGGTGCGGCCGGCAGAGACGCCGCCCTGCGGTTCCTTGATTTTCATCACCAGATCACGTCCGTCGCTGTGCAAAACGGCCGCGTTGCGCGTCACCCGGACCAGGCGTGCCGAACCGATCATCTCGCCGATGCGATAAAGTTTCTGGCTGCCTTTGCCCCTTTCTTCCACGATCGCGTAACCGATGTTTTCATCTACTGCGATTGTTCCCTTCAAATCAAAGGCCGTGTATTCCTCTGTGGGAAGAATTATTTCCGCGTTGGCATCGGCAATTGCTTCCATTGTCGTGTGAAAAATATTGCGCTCGGAAATAATATCATAGCTCGCCAGCGGCTCCGGCTGGTATGCCTGCACAGTGGATCCGCCGATACGCTCCTTTACCGCATTTTCACGGTTGATCAACTGCAGGGCGGCGATCTTATACAGACTGTCTACCGTCAGGCAGGAGGCAATGGTGATTACGACAACCGTGACAAGAATCTGAATCGTGCCTGCGGACAGGGGCACCCCTGACGCAAAGCCCGATAGCCTGCCGGTAAGTCCTGTTATTGTTTGTTCGATTCTTGCCTGCATATTCTATCTTCTCTAAACCGGAGTCCGCCGATCTTTCTATAAGTAACGCAATGACGGCCTGGCCAGAGTCCCGCCAATTGTAATATTCATTTTAACTTTACTGTTCCCGGCGATTTCCAATGTACCCTTCAGGTTCAGCCGGCTTGCCGGCAGGGGCTCTTCCAGCCGGATCTCACCGTTCAAAAAACAGTTCATCTGCCCGCCGTGAGCCTCAAGTTTGTCCACCATAATGTTGCCGTTTTGCATCTGCGCCCGCAATTCGGCCCGGTCAAATTCCAGCTTGCTCATCCCGAGAAAAGGCTCCGGCAGGGGATAGGCGCCGCCGGTCAAATAAAGATAAAGTGTACCTGACGGAGGGCCGCCCTTGAGACGGCCCGAGTCGTAGGTAAGATTGCCTTTCAGTATTCCGCTGGCGCCGATCAACATGGGGAATGCCATCTTGCCGTAAGAAGCCAGATCAATCCCTTGAAAACCGACCTTCCCTTCGTCCAGCGAATGGACACCGCCACGGGTCAGCACAGCTGCGTTGCCGTTGAATTTACCCCGATAGGCTTCCCCCTTGAAACGTATCTGCCTGGCTTTCTGAAAGATGCTCCAGGGAAGAAGCTGGGCGTCGAGCCACTTGCCCTCGCAAACCGCTTCTGGTGATGACGGGGGCACATAAACGGAGGCATCTCCAAGCTTAACGCCCAGAGGAAGGGAAAGTCTGAGCGATTTTGTTCTGAAGGCATAGTCGTGCGAGGAAAGGGCCGCCTCCAGCTTCGGTCTCACCAGCTCCGACGGGAAAAGCAGATATAAAAAAACGCAGGTGATGAAAACACCGTATATAATGAACCAGAAAATCCGTTTTTTAAAGAAACTCTTCATCCGCTACATGCCCCCGGCACGGGAAGCAGCCGGCGTGTAGGACGCCACCAGGATCTGCGCGCTTACGTACTCCGGGCTTTCCTTCATCTTGTCAATCGTGATTCGCTTGATCCTGATCATCTCATCGGGCGATTCAACCTGGTATAAAAACTCGGCCAGCTGTCTGATTGTCAGGCGATCCAGCTTCAGGTCAATAAGCGATTCCTCGAAAGAAGCCGACTTTGTTCCCTGCATCGAGTTCATCTGTCTGATGCTGCCTTTGACCCGCGTCGCCACCGCTTTTTTTTCCAGATAGGAAAACAGTGTGAAATCGCGGCGTGTGGAAAGAACTGTTTTGATCCTGGAAATCTGAGCTTCCTGATCGGCAAACGCCTCGTCCATCCTGACCATCTCGGCAAGCTTTCTTGAATTCGACAGGATGGATTTTTCCATTTTCGCCTTCGCCTCCCAAAGGGGAGACAAAATAAACACCCAGGCTAGCACCGCAACGACAAATACGATACCGAAGCCTGCAATAGAGCGCTGGCGGCTGTTCAGAGAATCCCAGTATGATTTTATCATTTCAGTTCCATTCTTAAATCGAAATTGACCCGGGAACCTTCCCGCGCCAGAGACGTCGAACCGATGGAGACATTCTTAAAATGCTTTGACTTCTCCAATTGATTTTTCACGGCAGTGACATCGTCCATCTTTGCCGCTTCGCCCTTGATGATCATCACCGCCTTTTCGTAATACAGGTGGTTGATGACAATGTCCATACCGGGCGCGATCAGCCCGGAAATGTCTTTTAACAGCGCCAGCACGGTTGTGCCGGATCCACCTTCGGCCAGCCCGTATGTTTTTTTATCTTCTTCAAGCTTACTGCGCAGTTGGGCGACCGGGTCGATAATGGTCTGAGCTTCCGGGTAATGTTTTTTAAAAATCGCGTTGATCTGGGCTTTAAAGGCCGAGACCCTGGCGGTCTGCAGACGGTAGTCCAGAAACTGTTGCGCTCCGGCAAGCAGGATAAGGGCTGCGGCCGCAATCGCCCACCGCTTGAATTGCTTGCGCAGTGTGCCGAACCCGTGCCGGTATTCGAATTCGCCCTGTCTGAAATTAAAGGACTTCGCTTTACCGAAGGCCCTTTTCACCGCCGCCAGTGCCGTGTTCATGATCGGAGACTGATAGGCCGCGCGTATCTTTCGGTCGATTTCCAGGCCGCCCGGCTGCCGGTAGTCGACGATTTCCACGGGAAAGACCTTTTTCAGTTCGTCACGCAGCGGCTTAAAGAGGGACCCGCCTCCCGTCAGGGTAATTCTGCCCGGCGCGCTATGGAGCGTCTTGTTGAGCAGCATGAACTCCACCGTGCTTTTGAGTGATATACAAAACTGGCGGCAAAAGGCTTTTGCCCGGGTGGAGTGCTTCTCCCAGCTTTTTTCGCCGAAAATAGAGTTGATTTTTATCCGTTCCGCTTCGATGTTTTCGCACGAAAGGTCCTGGGCCAGCGCGGACGTGATGGTATTACCGCCGAAAACAAACGAGCGGATCTGAACAATCGCGTTTTGCTCATAGAAAACGGCAAACGTGGATGAGGCGCCGATATCGAGCAGTATGCCCGTTCCCGCACCCTGTTTGTCTCCTAAAAGAGGCAGTGCCAGGGCCGCGGTGGCAATGTCGATCAACAATACATTGCCCAGATGCGTTTCCACCACACCGATAATGCTGCGGATTCTTTCCTTGCCGATTGCGGCCACCAGAAGGCCGTTTTCAGGAAGATGGACATAGCTGACCACAACCTCATCAACTGGCACAGGCAGCTGAGGCTCCAGCTCAAAAGGCAGGGCTTTTTTAATCTTACTTTCATCGCGGAAAGGCAGCTGGACCTGACGGTACATTACATCCGACGGGGGGATGCAGACCACGCATTCCATGCCGGACGGGACCACGGGTTTCAGAAGCGCCGCCATTTTCTTCACCGCCGCCTCCAGATCGACGCCCTCGGTCAAATTAACGGTTTCGGCCGCGATCACACGCACGTCGGCACGCCCCCTGCGCCGGGCGAGCACCCCCTTGATGCTTTCCGATCCGATGTCGAGACCTAAAACCATTTCCGGCATTATTCAAGCCTCCAGCTGAGCACCTTCAAAGGCGACCTCTGGACCACACCGTTTACGGACTGCTCCATACCTTCGGTCATTCCAGTTGAGTAAATCGTGAAATAGTTGCTCTTCACCATCTCGATCAATTCCGGTTTTATCGTTATATCACCCATTCCAGGAACATTTTTATACCAGGTTACTGACGACAAGTCGTTTCCCGGGCTCCGACGGTACTCATCCATTTTGTCGGCCAACTCCGCCGACACTTCAGCACAAAGAGCCCGCAGGACCGGTTTGGGCGCTGTATTGATATTGATAGCCCCCGTACCGTGAATGGTCACGCATTGTCTCAGGCCGGGTTTTTTACCGGTTCCGGCAAATACTTCCTTTGAAATACCTTTTATCATAAGCAATTCTTCAATGCAATCCATGGGCCCGTTTTTCGCCTTGTAGCCCGCCGGCAGGGATGCGTAGTAGGAGCTTTCCGCTCCCATACCGGATATATCGTCATTTTCATCGATCCAATCAATGATCGAATCCACAATTTCCAGTCCCTCCTGCGGACCGAGCTCGAACTCCGGCAGCGCAAGGAGCCTCAGTAGCATCTCTTTGATATCCGGATTGACCGCGCCTCCATCCACTAGTTTGTTCAGAGGTATCTTCCCCTTTTCGTCCTCGATACGAACAATGAAATATCCGTCTGGAAATAAAGAAGCGGATTGCGCGGAAAATGTCTCTGCCTGCGCCCAGTCGTCACGCAGTGTTTCATAGTCATTGCGGGAATTGGCCAGCAGGGCCGTCGCTCCGTAGAAGCCGGACTTGGCGATATAAGTCAGGCGGATGCCGTCGCTTAAATTGGCCGCATCGTAAATGTCGTTGCGGGTGGAGCGATTGAGCTCCAGTGCCGCCGCCGCCAGCACGCTGACAATCAGGATGACCGTAATGAGTGCGATTCCGGACTGGCGTTTTAAAATGTTTTTCCTGCTTTTCATTTCCGCACCGGAAGAAATATTTTCGTCGTAAACTTGTAGGGCTTTTCCGGGTCCCGGTCGTTGGCCATGACAAGCCCTATTTCCACAATGGCCGGCGGCTTGTCCTTCTGAGGCGATTGCAAGCTTGTATTCCACTGGTCAAAGTCCCTGCCTGTTTCATCAAAAAATCTGAAATCAAACCCCTGGATGTTCTGGCAAATAATAAGGCCTCGATCCATCTTGTCTTCCACAGAAGGTCTCGATTCCAGAACATCGGAGCGCCACAGGGAAAACCGACCTTCTTTATCCCGTTTCACAAAATAGGTTATCGAAGCGGGCGCGCCCGACTGCTCGTCACGCTCAAAAACCAGATGGGATGCGGACCAGAAGGTCAGAAAGCCGAATTCACTCACACCGATGCCCTTTCTTTCGGAGCGTAAAAAGAATTTGCCGTCAAAACGCTGAAGCGAAGTCAGGTCCCTGGTCATTCTGTCGAGAGTGGTCCGTGCCATTTTATAGATGAGTGACTCATCCTCGATATCTTTGATGACCCTGAGCGTTCCCGTGTATGCCGCGTAGATCGTCGTGAGCACCACGCCCAAAATAAAAATGGCGATCATAATTTCCAGGAGTGTGAAGCCGCGTGCTGAAGAGCGGCAAAAGTCAGGGGCGTCCGGCATAAGTCATGTCCCGCTAATTTTATAGAGAACCAGTTGGTAGGTCCCACCCTTTTCAAACCATCTGTTAAACACGGTCACTTCCAGTCGCTTTAGTTTAGGGATCTGTGTGTCGGCTACAACCAGCGTCCAGCCGTAGTCGGGATGCTCGGGAGAAAAATCTCCTTTTTCCGTGCGGTTTCCCAGCATATTGGCAGCCTCCAGGTCCGCCATCTTGCTTTGTGCCAGAAGCGACGCGGTGGTCTGAAAGCGCGCTTCCGTGGACATGGAAATGCTTTGCGACTGCATCTGGAAAACCGCCACCAGGCCGATGGCCATGATGGACATGGCCACCATCACCTCCAAAAGTGTGAATCCGCGGTTGCACCTTTGCATCATTCCTCCCGGCTATTTTGAAGTATCACGGCCCATGCCGTCGTCCACGGAAATATCCGCGTAGTGGTCGTACAGGGCCGTCACCCCTAAAAAGGGGTTGATCACCAGTGTCATGGCTTCATCCCCGTCGGCCAGATGAATAACCAAAGGCGGGCTGATATTGTTTCTGGCAAATAGCACTTCAACTTTGCCCTGGGAAATTTTCTCATTTTTCTGCTTGACGATATCCCTAATGACCACGCCGCCGGGTAACTTCTGAGCCCTTTTTTCCACCTCCTGCAGCTTTTCCGGTGTCATATCCGGGCTCATCACATAATAAGTGTTGTCAGAAATATTAAGGACTAGGATATAATCGGTTTGATCGCGCACAGCTTCAGAGCGCAGCTGTCGTTCCAGGCCGACGAGCAGCCTGGTCGTTTTTTTCAGGCTGTTCACAGTCAGGGCTTCTCTGGTGGTGGGAATGGCAAAAACCAGCGTCACACCGATCAGTGCGATGACGATCAACAGCTCCATCAGGGTAAAGCCCCTGTTTTTTGACGGGCATCCGCAAAGCGGGCAAAAGGCGCGCTGGCCCGCCGCGAAGTTATTTTTTTGTGGCAAGCAGGCAGCTGAATCTTCCTCTGACCTGCTCACCGGGTTCAGGTTAATCAACATCCCAGTTATTGATGTCCATATCCGCGTCTTCGCCGCCCGGCTCGCCATCCGCCCCCAGAGACGTTATATCGAAATCACCGTGACTGCCGGGACAGACATAGAGAAAATCGTTTTTCCACGGGTCTTTGGGAACCTTCCCTTTTTCCAGATATCCTCCCTTGCGCCAGTTCTTGGGCAGATTACCCACCGCGGGCGGCTCAACGAGCGCCTTCAAACCCTGCTCTGTTGACGGGTAGCTGCCGTTGTCGAGCTTGTAGAGCTTAAGCGCGCTTTCCAGAAGAGCCATCTGCGTCCGAGCCGCCTGCTGTTTGGCCGTGTCGGACTGCCCGATAAAACGCGGCAGGATAAGCCCCGCAAGCAGGCCGAGGATAACAATAACCACCATCAGCTCGATGAGTGTAAAACCTGCTTCTCTGTTTATGTGTTTTTTTCTTCTTTTCATTTTCATTCCTTTTTTTGGTTTACGTTTTGACGGCTGGTGTTCACTTCACCATTTGATTCATCTCGAAAATCGGCAACAGTATCGAAAAAACAATGAAGCCGACAATCAAGCCCATCACGAGAATCATCACCGGTTCCAGAAGCGATGTCATCACCATAATGTCCGATTGCGCTTCCGTTTCATAGGAGGCCGCAATCCTGTTGAGCATCGTTTCGAGCGATCCGGTCTGCTCACCCACCGCGATCATTTCCGTGACCATCGGTGGAAAAAGACCACTGGCGGCCAGCGGGGCGGCAAGCGACTTGCCTTCCTCAACCTCCTTACCGACAGTGCCGATGGCCTCTCCGATATACACGTTATTGACCACGTTACGGACGATTTCCATGGCCGCCAGGAGCGGCACACCGCTTTGCAAAAGAGTCGCCAGCGTGCGTGTGAAGCGCGCAATGGCGATTTTAAGATTTACCGCTCCCCAGACCGGCGCCTTGAGCCGAAAGGCGTCCCAGTAGCGGCGGCCCGCCTCCGTGCCCCCGGTCGCGTACTTGAAGGCAAATACGCCGAGGATGGCGGCAAGAATGATCAGCCACCAGAACGACTTCAAAAAACTGCTGGTTCTGATCAGGATGATCGTAATCAGGGGCAGAGTCTGCCTCATGTCCGAAAAAATCTCGGTGATTCTCGGCACGACAAAGGTCATCAGCAGAAAAATAACCAAAGAGCCGACCAGCAGCATGATCATGGGATAGGCCAGGGCGGAACGGATTTTGTTTCTAAGCTCCTGCTGATTTTCGCTGAAGTCCGCCAGGCGCTCCAGGACCAGGTCGATCGTTCCTGAAGCTTCACCGGCCTTGACCATATTGATATAAAAAGGGGGAAAAACATTGGGATAATTTTCCATGCTGGCCGTCAGGCTTTTCCCTTCCGTAAGATCGGCTCTGATCTGAGCCAGGGTTTTCTGCAAAAGCGGGTTTTTGGTCTGGGCAAGCAAAACGGAAAAAGAGGGAACCAGGGGAATACCCGCGCCCAGAAGGGTGGATAGCTGACGGGTAAACATGGAAACTTCCTGCGAGGAAATCTTCTGGAGAAAACTGATTTCCATCGCATTGGAAAAAGACGATTGTTTTTTCTCCCGCGCGGGATAAATTTCTACGGGATAGATCCCGCTTTCACGGAGCTGCTGGCGGGCCGCAGAAACACCCGTGGCGTCCACAAAACCCTTACGTTCGCGCCCTTTCTCGTCCAGCGCCACGTACTCATAGACACTCATATGCCAAACCCCGCGACAAGACTGATGATGCAGATTTCCGTGGACATCTAACACACTTTTTGTCCGGATTCAAACGATTGTGTGCGCAAAGTCCAAATCCGCCGGCCCGTGATTGATGGGACGCTGTTAACTTATCAACTTCATGCCAACTTAAACGCATTATCTTCAGCAATCTGCTTGCCGCGGACAACGGATTTACTGATCGCCGGAAGGGATATCCTCAGCCTCCGGCTTAAACTGGACATGGAAACACCCAGCTCCCGAACCGCCCAATAGCATAAAAGGCTCCGGGCGTTCACAATGTGTTGCTGTTTGCCCGTCGCCCAAACATCTTCAACCGCAATCCCCATTAACCTGGAGACCTGTGCAGCGATTTTATCCACGTCCATCCCTTCGGACTTCAGCTTTTGACTCTTTGTCAGGCTCTCTTTGGTCTT
>Ga0255347_1003391_pt1 | contig 20792 bp, 20 predicted proteins | sample wastewater_treat_2_FD_192479 | JGI IMG/M metagenome (GOLD analysis project Ga0255347, IMG submission 192479) | Wastewater microbial communities from Lulu Island WWTP, Vancouver, Canada - plant24 | ecosystem: Engineered > WWTP > Wastewater > Unclassified | place: Canada: Vancouver, British...
TTGCGCGGCAACCTTTTATGGCGATTATGACAAGCAGTTGTGTGTCTCCAGTTTTGAGGGCGCCACAATAGGAAGGGCGTTACTACGTAAGTCGTTGCAAAACAAGCCTGAACCCTGAACCCTGGCTCCTGAATCCTAGGTGCGGTGCAACGAAGTAAAACCAAACCCCTTCTCGGGGTGATTTCACTTCGTTGTACCGCTCACTGTTAAATCTTCGCTATTCACTAATTTCAACTCCGCGTATAGCGTGGCTAAATTGAATCTGTTCCAACCGGCAGGTTAATGAAGTCAGCGGTCTTTCAATTTGATATTATCAGAGGTATGAAAAACAACAGAACATTTCTCGCGGTGGCGTGTGCAGCCGCAGTCGTTTGTGCGGTGTCGCATGCGTATGAATTCAAGGTCGAACGGAATATCCGGTATTCCGAGGTTTCCGACAAGTGTGTGTTGGACTTGAAATGGCCGGTTGGCGTTAAAGGTTTCGCGACCGTGGTCAATTTCCACGGCGGCGGACTCACGGGCGGCGGCAAACATTTCGCGCATTGGCCGGAAGAGGCCGGAGACAAGGATCCTGTCGCGCACGTGGCTGTGCAATACCGGCTTCTACCGAAAGACGGGAGCGGTGCGGTCAAGCCTGCCGACTGCATCGCGGACGCGGCGGCATCAGTCGCATGGGCACTCGCGAACATCGGTAGGTACGGGGGCGATCCCAAGAAGGTTTTCGTTACGGGCATATCTGCGGGCGGTTACCTGACCGGGATGGTCGGCTTGGATGCCCGGTGGCTCGCGCCGCACGGTTTCAAGCCGGGCGATCTCGCGGGCATCGTGCCGCTTACGGGACAGATGACCAAACACTTCAATGTGCGTAAGATCGGCTTCAATGACACTGACGCGCAATTCCAACCCAAGATCGACGAATGGGCGCCGCTGTTCTATGCTAAGGAAAAAGATTTGCCGCCAGCGTGCTTCTGTACGGGCGGGCGGGATGTCGAGTGGAAGTGCCGCGTTGAAGAGAACGAGCTTCTCGCGGTGTCGCTCCGGAACTGCGGTTATCCGAAGACCGAATTCCACGAGACGGAAGGCGATCATGGCGGCGGCGTGGCGGAGTCGGTCTATTTCCTGCGCGACTTCGTGATGAAGACGGTTGACGCGGGCGGCGTGGCGCGGTTCGCTGACGGTGAGCGGGTGATGTTCCTCGGTGATTCGATCACGCATGGCGGTCGCTATGTCTACTACCTTCAGCTTTTCCAAAACCTGCGTAACCCCGGGAGCGGTACGCGGCTTATGAATGGCGGGATCAGCGGCGATACCGCAGGCGGGGGCGTGGCGCGTTGGAGTGACGATATCCTGCCGATGAAGCCGGATCGAGTCTTCGTTATGTTCGGCATGAACGATGTGGGTCTGGGCAATTATGCGACGCTTGAGCCGGATGAGGTTCAGGCGCGGAAACGGGCTGACGCGCTTGCGCGTTACGAGGCGAACCAGCGCAAACTTGCAGAGCTGATGCTGGGTGCCGGGGTGAAGGCGGTGTTCGTCACGCCGACGCCTTACGACCAGTACACGAACCCGGACGAGAAGAGCAACAAGCTTGCGGGCAACGAACAGGGACTCGCGTCCTGCGCGGATATCGTCCGCAAAATCGCGGCGGAAAAGAACTTTGGCATAGTCGACCTGCACACGCCGATGACACAGTTGTTCAAGGAACATCCGGAGAAGCGATTCTGCGGGGATCGTGTGCATCCCGGAGAAGAGGGGCATCTCGTGATGGCAGCGCTCTTTCTCGATACGATGGGGGTTACGCCGGTGTTGGCGCGTACTGTGATCGATGCAGAAAAAGGCACGGCGGAGAAGATCAGCAAGAAAGGCTCGAAAAATGTAGTGCTGACGCGTGTCGCGGCATCGCCGAAGCGCGTCGCCTTCACCTATGCGCCTAAGGCGCTGCCTTTTCCGAAGTTGCCCGAGTATGAAAAAACTGTGGCGTTCTATCCGCTTACGGAGAAGCTAAACCGCGAAGTGATTGAAGTGAAGGGCATGAAAGAAGGCTCGTATGCGTTAAAGTTCGACGATGTGGAGGTCGGCAGGTTCACAGCGGCGGAACTTGCTAAAGGTGTGAATATTGCGCTGCTTGACACACCGAACCAGAAACGCGCCTTGGAGGCGGCTAAGCACATGCGTGAACTGCAAGCGCTTGAGAGCCGCTTGCGCAGGTACGTGCTCGCCTGCGGGATGTTGAGGCGGGCGCAGGTCGATCCGGCAGATCATGCGGCGGCGGACAAATGGCTGGACGCGTGGCTCGAAAGCAAAGCAGGAGCCAGCGCGATTGGCGCGTACAAGGCGTATGCGTCTGCCTACCGAGAGGTGCGCGATGTGAAGCCTGCGCTTGATGCGCGTGCCGAAGACCTCCGCGAGTTGCTCGCCGCCGTGCGTCCGGCGGTCTCGCGCGTTACGATAGAACAGTAGGCGGCAAACGGTCAGACACTAACGCGGGCGAAGCCCGCAACCCAAGTTAATTAGTGCCTTATCGGTCGATAAGGCACGGGTGTGGTTTTACTTCGTTGCACCGCACCTAGGATTCAGGAGCCAGGGTTCTGGGTTCAGGCTTGTTTTGCAACGACTTACGTAGTAACGCCCTTCCTATTGTGGCGCCCTCAAAACTGGAGACACACAACTGCTTGTCATAATCGCCACAAAAGGTTGCCGCGCAACCCCTGACCCCTGACCCCTGAACCCTTTGACTTTTTGCGATTCAACTTTATTGAATCGCACCCATAAGGCACTAATGCCTTGTGTAACCGTTGGCAGATTGCTTTAATAGAACAATCGATAAATTTTTAAAAAGGAAGAGCTTCAGTAATGGAACTTAGTTTAGAACAACGTCAGGCGGTGATCGACTGGGTGGCCAAGGGTGCCTCGCTTTCAGAAGTGCAGACAGCGTTGAAAGAACAATTCGGTATCGCCATGACCTTCATGGACGTACGTCTGCTGGTGCTTGAGACAGGTGCCGAGCTTAAAGATAAGCCGGAGCCGGAAATTCCGCAAGGGGCTGCCGCTGCCGGACAAGGCGCGGCAGAAGACCCGTATGCGGACGAAGACGAGGAAGACCCCGTCGGCATTCCGTATGACGAAGATGATCTTGGCGCACCTTTACCGGACAGCGCGGGTGCGCAGGTCACGGTGTCGCTTGACAGGGTGATGGCGGTGGGCGCGATGGTCAGCGGCGAGGTGACCTTTTCTGATGGCGTCAAGGCGCGTTGGCTGATAGACCGGTACGGTCGCTTCGGTCTCGATCCGGAAACACCTGGTTACCAACCGTCGAATAAAGATATGCAGGCTTTTCAGGCGCAGTTGCGGATGGAGTTGCGTCGTCACGGCTACGGCTGATCTGACAGCAAGCTGTGAAATTTGTTGTTAATGGGAGTACATGATTGGAGGGCGGTAGTTATGCAAACACTGAGCCGTTCAAGGTTGGTTCTTCTGGTTGGCATGTTGGCCGTATCGTTCGCGGCCTTCGCCGGTGATGTCTTTTACTGGAAGGGCGGTTACAGCGCTTGGCAGAGTTGGAGCGACCTCTCACTCTGGTCATCTGCAAAGGATTCGGTCGTTATGCCCGGTCATGTGCCGGGTTCTGACCCTAGTGATCTTCTGTGGCCGTTCGGCACGGTGGTTGCCGGAGACTATGTCAACTATTTAGGGAAGTTCGATCTGGGCGGCCAAAGCTATACGATCGCCGGGTATGATCTCGGAACCGGGGTCGGAACGATTTGGAAATCGTATCAGTTCCATCTTACCATAAGATTTTCACGTTGACCCATAACGCCGGCGAGATCCGTTTCGGCGGAGACTTCAAGAAAACCGGCGAGGAAAACGATTCCCATAGGGGTAAGATGAGTTTCGTCTTCAACGGCGGCACGCTCACGGTTGAGGCGGATAAGGATGTCGCATTCCTGAATCCCACTGTCAAGAACGGCCAAGAGACGTTCGCCGAAGTTGGCGCAGGCGCATCTGTAACGGTGCAGACGCTGGCGGGTGCAACGCTCGACATGCGGCTCTTCACTTACGGCTCCGGTGCGGCGGTGACGAAAACCGGTGCGGGCGCGCTCAAGATTTCAGATCGTCCCGACACTTTGACTGTTTCCGCCGGCAAGATCATTTTCACGACGGCACTTGCTGATGCGACTGGAGTCATACTCACCAATGATTGCAGCGTGGCGTTCTGTGCTCCCGGTAATGTCATAGCCGCTGCACCGGCCGGTTATACGAATATCACCTTCGAGCTTGATAACACGTCCGGCGAGTTCGCCGCGGGAGTGACGGTTCTTGCGTCGGGTAATAACGCGTTCTTGCAGCATGTTGCCGATCAGATCCAGTCGTCGCTGCCGACAGGGACAGCAACCAAAATCGAAAACGGTGCATTGCGATTGGTTTCTGACTCTGGTGTTCTATTCGAATCGGACGGCGAGCTTGATCTTGGTGATTCTGCCGGCTGGGGCGGTGCGGTCCCGGGGCCGGACAAAGATGTCTTCATCAGCGGCGCGAGCACTGTAGCGCTGATCGGTCCATCGACGCCGTCGTTCAAATCAATCACCGTGAACTCAGGCGCGACACTGAAAATCAATCGCACAGATGCCGATCTGCCGCCACTCTCGATTGTCTATCCCGCGAAGCTACTCGTGGCGGCGGATATGAACGCGTATATGACAAACGGAATTGCGGCGGTCGGCGGTGCTTCCGGGTTGCCGGTTATAGAAATCGCGACGAACGGCACGCTTACCGTCAGCCGTGGTACTGTGTTCAAGAACCTCAACCTTTGTCTCTACGGAAACATCGCGGTTCCTGATGCCACGTCGGTCGGAACCGACGAGGGCATCACCTTCGGCGGTGCCGACGTCGGCGAAACCGCGTATTTTGCGATGACTTCCATCGGCGGCAACATCAATGTCTCGGGCTTGGCATGGACTACGTCCGGTTGCAAGCGCTTTGTCTGTCCAACCGCTGGCGGAAGCGTGAATGTCGTCGGGGAAATCCTGCTCAAGGATACGACTTTTAACACAGCCGACTTTCAAAATGCTTGGGTTAACGGCAACTGCATCGGCGAGAACAACCCGCGCAGCGCACCATTCACGATGATCCTTGACAACACGAAGCTGGTTGTCGTCCGTAACACCGCTATCAAAGGTTCGGCAAAGGTCATCTGCCGTAATGGGGGCGGGCTCGATAAGTCGAGAGCCCGGCATCCGGGAGTTGCGACACTCCTACGTGTCTCGGAATACGCTACTGTGGAGTGCGAAGGTGAAAACTCCGGGATTTACATGCCTTTTGCCGAAACTAGCGACTACTGCTACTTCGACATTTACATTGCAAGACGATGCACGTTTTGTTAGCGGTGATTCATTTGTTCTGGGCACCTATCCTGATTCTGCGGAGTTGCCGGGTGAAGATTGCCTTTTCCGCAACTGGAAAGCGAAGTCCGTCCCCTCTGGAGTGTCCGGCAAGGTGCTGCTGATGTTTGTCTACCAACCCCAAGGCACTGTTGTTCACGTCAAATAAAGATTCCAATGCATAGGATAATTAAGAAAACCATGATGGCCGCTTGTGCGGCCGTCGTGGGCGCTACAGCCGCGCGTGCGACTTTGGAATACAAGCGCCGCTTCCCCAAGACGATTTATCTTGCGGAAATACCGCTTGTCACCACTTACTCCAACGGCAACCCGTGGACCGGGTGGACGAGCCGTTGGGTCGATTGGCCGCTTATGATCGACCGTTCGATCGAATACGTGGAAGGCCGTCAGTATCGGGTGACCTGGCCGGACCTGAAGCGTACGCTCACTGAAATGCGTGAGGGCGGAATGGACGGCGCCACGTTCAATGTGGCGAACCGCAACCTCGATACTCTGATCGTTGATGCGATCAAGCGCGGTGAAGAGCTGCCGGTGTTGACGGTTCCCGATTATCCGCCGTTCCCGCGCAGGGATGGTTACAAGACGCCCCCGGAGGCCGAGGATGAACCGTGGTTCGCGCCGGCGTTTTACAATAAGAATGGATATTTTTTCAACGGGAAACCCATCGTAACGTCATATTGGACGTATCGCGTGAGCGATGAGGACCTCCGTAAACGGTGCGCGTACATGCGCGAGACCTATGGGGATTTTTTGTTCATCGGAGATTTCAGCCTCTTTTCTCCCTCGCGGTGGAAGGCCAAAGAGCGCGCCGGCACCCTTGGCGAAACGGACTTCGAGGAGGCGCGGGAGAAGCTCCGCCGGATGCTGCGGGTGGCGGACGGGGGACGCTTTGGCGGCTACAACGCCATCACGGACGTTTTCGATGGGGAGCGATCGTTCGACGCGGACTTCTTCCGCAAGTACGCAAAGCCGCTGATCCAACAGGTCTATGCCGAGCCTGAATTCCACGGCAAGCTGCTTGCGGTCAATGTCGGCATGGGACACGACAACACTTACAGCGGCAGCCAGCGTAATTCCTCTAACGGCACCAAGACGCTCCGTGATTCGATGGCATGCGCACTTGAACTCAATCCCGATTTCATCACGTTCTTCGAATGGGACGAATGGAATGAAAACACCGGCATCCGTCCCACATTGTGGAATTCTTTTGCCGCCCGCCGCATAGTGCGGGCGATCAAGGCTGCCGCAGAATGCCGTCCCAATGATCCGCTTCCGGGCGATGACTTGTCGATACCGAATCTCATCATCTCCTTCCGTAAAACCTTGGCACTCGGCGATTGCCTGAGGGTGGAACTGCTCTCAGTCCCGGACTCTGCGGCAAAAGGGACGGCGACGGTCAAACTCACGCTCAAAGATGAGAACGGCTCTGTGCTCGCGTCGTTTCCGGCGGAAACGTTGGCGCTTACGGAGATGGAGGAACGCCGCCTGAAATGGGACAGCGCACTGGCCGGTGATGCCTGCGTAATCGTTCCGGAGCTTGAAGTTTCTTGGGACGGCAAGACACGGATCTGGAGCGACGGTCTGCCATTCTCGGAGATCCGTCCGACAGCCAACTGGGATCGCAAGTGGGCGCTGATGCCGCTTCGTGATCTCATCGACGGGGCGAAGTGCGAGGTTGCCCTTGCGGGCGAGCGCGACGGCACGACGCGCATCCGCGTGAAGGCGGTCGCGCCGGAAATCATCGACCGGCTCGAGGTTACAGATGGCGGCGACATCGTCTATTCAATGAGCGGCGATGAAAAGATGGCTTATCGTGAAGACGAAGACCATTACGTGTTTTCCTCAATGAATTTCTGCTCTGTCTACACGCAGAAGGGAACGGAGATGTCGCTCAAGGGAGTGAGCGACGCGGAGTGGATGCTCGGCACCAAGCGCACACGAGGCCTCAAACGTAAACTTTTCCCGCAGGCGGTTTATACGGTCGACACCTATTTCCGAATTCTTAAAAGTGAGGCGACGAACGCGGTGGCACACCTGTCGTGGCCGGATATCGGCGATTACGAGATACCGCTGAAGAAGGTGCTTGAAAACGGTGTCTACGCGGTTTCAGGCACGAACGGCTTTTGTTTCGGCATCCACCGCTTCAACAGGCAGGCGGCATTCTTTGCGCCAGTAGCCGCAAAGTCAGCGGAGAGTGTTGCCGACATCGTGCCGGATCTGCCGGTTGCAGTGATCGGCGGGCACGCAATCACGGCGGATGGCAAGATATGCCGGTCGAAGCCGATTGTCGTCGGCAGACGTGCCGGTGAAAAAATACCCGTCAGGGTCTGGAGTGAAATGCGTCAGGCCGCTGTGGAGGTGCCGGTGGATCGCGCTCGGGTGCCGATGCTGTCCTATGATGTCTCTGGCGAGAAAACCGGCACTGTTGCCTTGAGCGGCTTCGGATGGGCACACAATGGAATTCTCGGCGGCAGTACTGCGGTCGGGACACGCCGTAACCGCGGCGGCGATTCGCGGCAACACTGTTGTACCGAAGAGTATTGCGGCAAGCCGTCACGCGCTCCGGCTGTCGTTGGATCGGGACGCTCAGCAGAAATGGTTTTCGATGGTAGCGGCACTTACATGGTCATGCCCGGCGGGACGATTCCGACGACTTGCGCCTACCGGTTCTCATTCGAGTTCCTCCCGGATGATCCAGAGCGGCGGCAGGAGATTTTTGCTTGTGGATTTCCTTCATTGTGGGGCGTGATCGGATATCTGAGAATTGTTGACGGCGGATATGTTAGGGGTATCGGGCTTTCGCTTCACGAGCGGGACGACGCGCACTTTAAATCCAAAAGTCCGGTGAAGAAAGGCGAGTGGAACAAGCTTGAGATCATTTCCGACGTTGATACGCTGGAGATGTTTTTGAATGGAGAGAGCGCTGGTAAAGTAAGGCTCGTTCAGCCCGGGCGGTTCAACTCCAACTGCTGGTTCGGCGGACGTCCCGATGAGCTTTTCAAGGGCAAGGTGCGTAACATCAAGATCCGGCACGGTTCGTGATTTCGATTCGGAGGTGGATTCAACAAAGTTGAATCGCATAAGGCCAAAGGAGAGGAACAAAGGAACGGTGCCATGTCGCTTGCTTTTACTAAGTCGTTTTGCTATTTTAACGGTCATGCCAGAACAGGATTAACACGGTTTGGCAGTTTCAGACTCTTGATGCATAAGATGCTTGTTATCAATAGGTTACAAAGTGTGTTTAATGACAGTTTTGCATACTTTGCGGGGACGGAGTCTATCTTTTCATCAAAATTCCGGCGGTTTTAGTGATAATTCCGGCGGAGGTAGTTAAGAAAGCACATAAATGAGCAAATTGGTAACGCGCCATATCTACACGTCAGAATCAGTTTCCGAGGGGCATCCTGACAAGGTCTGTGACCAGATTTCCGACGCGATTCTGGATGCTTGCATACTTAGTGATCCCGGGGCGCACGTGGCTTGCGAAACAGCGGTCGGGACGAATCTGGTGGTGAATGTGGGGGAGATCTCCTGTAAAGGATGGGAGAATATCAACCCGCAGGCGATCGTACGCGATGTCATCAAAGACATCGGCTATGATGATCCGAAAGAGGGTTTCAGCTTCGACACCTTCAACTATGTCAGTGCACTGCACGGCCAGTCGCTGGATATAGCCAAGGGTATTAACAAGGTCAAACTTGAGGCGCAGGGTGCAGGCGACCAGGGCATGATGTTCGGCTACGCCACGAATGCCACCAGCCAGTTGATGCCGGCGCCGATCGTCTACGCGCACTCGCTGTTGCAGTTTTTCGCCGCGCTGCGCAAAAACGGCGAGATCAAATATCTGCGTCCCGACTCCAAGGCGCAGGTCAGTGTGCTACACGACAACGGCGAAGCCAAGGAAATCACTGCGGTGGTGATCTCACATCAGACGCGCGATGTGTCAATCACGCGGATCCGCAAAGAGCTTGAGGAAGTCGCCCGCGCGTTTTTGTGCGACACCGGGCTGATGACCAACAAAACCAAGTTTTACATCAACCCCACTGGCCGGTTCGTTATCGGCGGACCTTGCGGCGATTCTGGGCTTACCGGACGCAAGATCATAGTTGATAGTTACGGCGGTGTGGGGTCGCATGGCGGCGGCGCTTTTTCCGGCAAAGATCCGTCAAAGGTTGATCGTTCTGCTGCTTATTACGGGCGTTATGTCGCCAAAAACATCGTAGCCGCCGGTCTTGCCGACAAGTGCGAGATTCAGGTGGCTTATGCCATCGGCGTGGCCAAGCCGATCAGTATCAATGTCAGCACCTACGGCACTGGTAAAGTTCCCGAATCCAAGATCGAAAAGATATTGATGTCGCAAGAGATCTTTGATTTCCGTCCCGGCATGTTGATCAAGGAGCTCGGACTGACTAAACCCAAAGGCTGGAGTTACCGCAAGACCTCTAACTACGGCCACTTTGGCCGTGAAGGCTTCCCGTGGGAAAAAACCGATCGCGTCGCCGCCCTTCGCTCCGCCGCCGGAATTAGGTAATCTCACACAAAGGCACTAAGGGCACTAAGGAATGGATCCAGAGCTTGAAAAAATGGCGACGGATGCCCTGAACGTCGCTTTTGCGATTCACACGGATTTTGGCCCTGGACTTCTTGAACGTGTTTACCTCATGCTGCTGGTGAGCAAGCTGAAACGAATGGGTTATTCAGTCGAGCACGAGGTGCCAGTGACGTTTTCGTATGAAGGAGAGGTTTTCCGGGATGCTTTTAGGGTCGATGTGCTGGTTGAGAAAAAGCTGATCATTGAGCTTAAATCCGTGGAATTTCTGTCACCCGTTTTTGCCAAACAGGTGCTGACGTATTTACGCCTGCTGGATTTGCGACTTGGCCTGCTGATTAACTTCGGTGCCGCACATCTAAGGGATGGCATAAAACGAATTGCAAACTAACCTAAAAAAACTTAGTGGCCTTTGTGCCTTCGTGTGAGGATCAATTCCGCAGCACAGCCCCTAAAACACCCTTAGTGGCCTTTGTGCCTTCGTGTGAGAAAAACGTGAAAAAAATGACCTACAAAATCAAAGATATCGGCTTGGCCGATTGGGGCCGCAGGGCGATTGAGATCGCGGAAAAAGAGATGCCGGGCCTCATGGCCACGCGCGCTAAGTACGGCCCGCAAAAGCCTCTCAAGGGCGCTCGGATCACAGGCAGCCTGCACATGACGGTCGAGACCGCCGTGCTGATTGAGACGCTGGTCGAACTGGGCGCGGATGTGCGCTGGGCCTCCTGCAACATCTTCTCCACACAGGATCACGCCGCCGCAGCCATCGCCGCGCGCGGCATTCCGGTGTTCGCTTGGAAAGGGGAGACGCTCGAAGAGTATTGGTGGTGTACCAAGCAGGCGCTGACTTGGCCGGACGGTTCTGGGCCGCAACTTATTGTTGACGACGGCGGTGACGCGACGTTGCTTCTTCACCGTGGTTTCCAAGCTGAAAAGGACGCGTCCTTTCTTGACGTCCCTACCGACGTCGAAGAGCTGCAGGTCATCAACGCGCTGATCAAACGTGTTTTGCAAGAAGAGCCCGGCTGGTTCAGCCGTGCGATTGAGACATGGAAGGGCGTTTCCGAGGAAACCACCACCGGTGTGCATCGCCTGTATCAACTCCATGCCGAAGGCAAGCTGTTGGTGCCTGCGATCAATGTCAATGATTCCGTGACCAAATCCAAATTCGACAACATCTACGGTTGCCGCGAATCGCTGGTAGACGGGATCAAGCGCGCTATGGATGTGATGGTGGCAGGTAAAATTGCCTTTGTATGCGGGTATGGCGATGTTGGCAAAGGGTCGGCAGAAGCCTTGAAAGAGCACAAGGCGCAAGTGTGGGTTTCCGAAATCGACCCCATCTGCGCATTGCAGGCATGCATGGCGGGTTATAGGGTGACCACGGTCGAAGAGGCTCTGCCCTATGCCAATATTTTCGTGACAGCCAGCGGCAACTGCGATGTGATAACTGCGGAGCACATGTCCAAAATGCGGGATCAGGCGATTGTCTGTAACATCGGCCACTTTGACAATGAGATACAGGTCGGCAAGCTGAAAGCTTGGCCTGGCATCAAGCGTGTCAACATCAAGCCTCAGGTTGACAAGTACGTTTTTCCTGACGGCCACTGCATTTACCTGCTGGCTGAGGGGCGTCTGGTCAATCTTGGCTGTGCTACTGGACACCCGAGTTTCGTGATGTCCAACAGCTTCACTAATCAGACGCTGGCCCAGATCAAACTATGGAACGAGAAGTTGGATGTCGATGTGTACCGCCTGCCCAAAGAGCTGGATGAAGAGGTCGCCCGTTTGCATCTCGACCAGCTCGGCGCAAAGTTGACGGTCATGAGCCAGGCCCAAGCCGACTATATCGGTGTGCCGGTGGCAGGCCCATACAAGCCGGAACACTACCGGTACTAGAGTGCGTTAGTTAATTAGTGCATTAGTTAATTAGTTTGGGAGTGTGGCGTGACGAATGCGGAGTTCAAGGAGGAGTTAGAGCAAAGAACGAAGCGTTTTGCGGTCGCTCTTGTAAACTGGCTGGACACGCTCCCGGAACGTCGCACGGTAAACGTGTTAGTTTATCAACTCGCGAAGTCTGGAACAGCGATGGGGGCGAATTATCGTGAAGCAAACAAAGCTGAGTCAAAGGACGATTTTTTATACAAGCCAGCCGCCCGGGGTTCCGGGCGAAAACGAATGGGTAACTGGAACGCACAGGTTATCGGTAGGGACGGCTCGCCGAGCCGTCCGCGGCGGTTTCGGCGAAACCGCCCTACCGGCTTTAACACGGCTTTGGTGCGACAAAATATCCAAGTTATAGGTAAAATCAGCATTGTTGAGAAGGAATCAAACACTGTTTTCCAGCATCTCCCGTTCATCCCGACACTCAAAACCTTGACACTGATTAACTCGCGCATAGCCAAAAGAACAACTTGTCTTTTATCATGTTTGTCGAGCCGTAATGCACTAATTAACTAATTAACTAATGCACTCATGAGGTTACTCATCACAGGTGGCAAGGGGATGTTGGGAAGGACGCTGCAGCGTCACTTCCAGCAGCACGAGTTGTTCATTGCCGATCTGCCGGAAGTGGACATCACCGATGGACGCGGTATTGAGCAGGCGGTGGCAGCTTTCAAGCCCGACGTGGTGATCCATTGCGCCGCCATGACGCAGGTGGATGCTTGCGAGACCGAGCCTGACAAGGCTTTTAGGGTGAATGCGCTGGGCAGTGCTTGTGTCGCCCGTGCCGCAGCACGACACGGGGCGCGAATGATCGCGATCTCCACGGATTATGTTTTCGCTGGTACGCTTGATCGGCCTTATCACGAATTCGATGAGACCATGCCGCGCTCTGTCTACGGTGCCAGCAAACTGGCAGGCGAGCAGGTCGTGCGGGCGCATTGTCCTGATCACACGATTGTGCGCATAGCTTGGCTCTATGGGGAGGGCGGTCCCAGTTTTGTCCATACGATGCTGAAGCTTGGGCGACAATCGGGTGAAGCGTTAAAGGTAGTTGATGATCAGATCGGGAACCCGACATCGGCTGATGCGGTCGCCGGATTGATCGACCGCCTACTGGAAAATCCGATCCCCGGCGTTGTACACGGCACCTGCGAGGGTGAAGCGACTTGGTTCCAGTTCGCTCAGGCGATTTTTAAATTTGCCGGGTTGGCGCGTGGTATAGAACCGTGTACCAGCGCACAATTTCCGCGTCCCGCGCCGCGCCCCGCCAACTCCCGTTTGGAGAAGCGCATGTTGCGTCTCGCCGGCCTTACCCTCATGCCACACTGGCAGGCGGAGTTGGAGAAGTTCATTGCGACCTCCAAGAGGTCGCAATGACGAGTGTAAAAGCTTTGTGTCCTTCGTGCCTTTGTGTGAGATACTCCACCGAACACTGCAATTTTAGCACTAACGCACTCGCGCACTAATTAACTAATGCACTAATGAACTTCTTTGTCCGTAACGTTTTATTTTTCCATGTTCTGGCTTTGGTGTTGGCGTTCAGTTGGATTCACGGCGGGACACGGCCTGACCTGCTCTTGCCGGTGATTCCTTGGCTGAGCTTTATGGCTCTGGAACTGATGCTGGTTTTCCCGCAGGCGAAAAGCGATGAGACTCTTGCTGAGGCTCGATCAAGGGTTTTCGCGGCGCTGATCCGTGACCCGCTGTTATATTTTGCTTTGCTCCTGACGATCTATTTATGCTTGCCTTTCGCTAACGTCGCGGGGCATCCCGAGTATAACGTAGCTTTAGATGTCTGGCGCAACCCGCCGCCGCCTAATGCGTTGCTGCCGTTTTGTGCGGACCCAAAGGAACACGCGGTCATACTTCTGTGGTTCCCGCCAGTGCTTATTGCCGCGCTGGCAACCAAGCATGGGCTCCTCAAAAGGAGCAAGCGGCTTTTATTCGAGAGCATCTGTTGGAATGGCGCGGTTTTGTCCGCCTTCGGATTCTGGCAGCTTTTGACCGGTGCCCAAAGTATTTTTTGGGGCACTCAGAAGTTCTCGCACTTCTTTTCGACTTTCGGTTACCCGAATTTTGCCGGGGCGTACTTCACCCTGCTGTTCGCCTTATCGACCGGGCTTTGGCTCAATAAGGCAGGGCTTGGCATCATCGGCCCGGTGCGTGTACAAGGCACTTTTGACATACCGTCATTTGGGGAGCGACATTATATGCTAGGTACAGTGCTGTTGAACTTCGCGGGAGCGATCGCATCTTTGAGCCGGGCCGCGATTCTGCTGAGCGCCCTTGTTTTACTGGTGCTTGGCGCGTACGCCATATTCGGGTTGTGGCAAATTTTTGATTTAGCCGCCAAGGTCAAAATGTCTGTATCGGTGATAATAGTTTTGGGCTTGATAGGAATCTTTCTGGGAGCTTTAGCGCCTAAGTCACTAAAGACTGAAATCGCAACCATAAATCCTGATGCCATTATCATGCGCGTGTCTGGTCGCGGTTATTACCACAATGCAATGGCTAAAGCGATTCATCGCGATCACCGCTGGTTCGGTGTCGGCGGTTGGGGTTACCCGCACTATTTGCTGAGCTACATGACGCCCGAGCAAAGAAAGAGAATGCAGATAATCGGCGGGGCCAATGTGCATAACGACACCTTGCAGTTTTTGGCGGAACACGGCACGGTCGGCTTTGCTTTGATCATCAGTTGTGCAATTGCTCTGCTGGGTTCGTTGGCTCTGCAGATGTACGAAATGAGTAAACGACTCATTTTTAACAGCATGAACGTGAAGAAAACAATCCGTCCTGTCTGGCTGTATAAGCTGCCGCCAGTGGTGGTGGCGGTTTTTGTTGGCACCGGCGCGACGGTCTGTCACTCTTTGGGCGATCTGCCCTTCCGTTGCCCCGCAGTGCTGATCGTCTGGGCGCTGGCCTTTGTCTGCGCTCCCGGATATATCCCGGTAGTCCGCCGCAAGTAGGTTTTTTAACGAGTAAAAATTATGAAAGCAATAGCGATAGTAGGATTAGGGTATGTCGGTCTTCCCTTGGTTTTGCAGTACTGTCGTTCAGGCGCTCGGGTCATCGGTATTGATATCGACATCTCGAAAGTAGACACCCTCAAGCAGGGCCGCTCTTATATCAAGCACATCACGGATGAGTCGATCCAAGAGCAACTCAGATCCGGCAGACTGGATGTCACGACAGACTTCGCGGTTGTGCAAGATATGGACGCGGTGATAATCTGTGTGCCCACGCCGCTTAACAAAAACCGCGAGCCGGACATCTCCTTTATCTTAGAAACAGGTCGGCAACTCGCGCCGCATCTGCGTAAAGGTGTGTTGGTGGCGCTCGAGTCCTCAACCTATCCCGGCACCACTGATGAAGATTTGCGCCGGGTGCTGGAAGAGGGCTCAGGTTTAACCGCAGGCAAGGACTTCCATCTGGCGTTTTCGCCTGAGCGCGAGGATCCAGGCAACCCGCAGAGCGTGGTGGCGACCATACCCAAAGTGGTGGGCGGATTCACTCCCGCTTGTTTGGCCAAGGCGCAAGAAATTTACGGTATTGCGATCAAGACGCTTGTGCCGGTCTCTTCTTGCCGCGCGGCCGAAGCGACTAAATTGATGGAGAACATTTTCCGCTGCGTCAATATCGCTCTGGTCAATGAACTCAAGATTGTCTATGCTGCCATGGATATCGATATCTGGGAAGTTATAGAGGCGGCCAAGACTAAGCCATTCGGCTTTATGGCTTTTTATCCGGGGCCCGGACTTGGCGGGCACTGTATCCCGATCGATCCGTTTTACCTTACTTGGAAGGCGCGCGAATACGGGTTGTCCACGCGCTTCATCGAACTGGCCGGCGAGATAAATTCCCGTATGCCGGAGCATGTGATCAACCGTGTGACCGAGGCATTGAATACGGTCAAGAAACCGCTCAACGGCAGTAAGGTGCTGGTGCTGGGGTTGGCATACAAGGCTAATGTCGATGATGATCGCGAGTCGCCGAGTTATGTGCTTATGGAGATTTTGAAGCAACGCGGTGCTGAAGTGTCGTACTATGATCCCTATGTGCCGGTGATCCGTCCGACACGCGAGCATCCGCAGTGGGCTGGTGTGCGTTCAATCGAATGGAGCAAAGAAACGATCGCCGGATTCGACTGTGTGCTGATCTCCACGGCGCATGACCGTATAAATTACAAACAGCTCGCCGAGTGGGCAAAGCTTGTAGTTGACACCCGTAACGTCATGCCGATTCCATGTATGAAAGCTTGATCCTGGTCGTCAGGCTTTGCGGATTAGGCTGATGTTCCAAAACCAAATACTGCGTTATCTGCTGGTTGGCGGGTGGAATACGTTTTTCGGTGCGTTCATTTATGCTTTGCTGTACCGCTGGCTTGGCTCGCATATGCACTACCTGCTAGTGCTGATTCCTGCCAATGTGCTGGCTATCACTAATGCGTATCTGGGTTATAAGATTATTGTCTTCAAGACCCGAGGCAATTACTGGCGCGAATATCTGCGGTGCTATGCGGTTTACGGCGGCATGATGGTCTTTAACGCGATATTGCTTTATGTGCTGGTGACTCTAATCAAACTGCGCCCGCCGGTCGCCAATGTGTTTTGTGTGCTCACGACCACTGTTGTGGCCTATTTCTCGCACAAGCACTTCTCCTTCCGTACAAGGCAAGGTGCAAGTCGTGCTCAATAAGTTCTGACGGGTACAGTTTGTCGCTTACAGGCAGATCGGTTATGCCGCTTTGCCAAGGATTTCTATATGTTAATACACACATCGTCATACGCCCGGGCGGGATTGCTCGGCAATCCGTCTGACGGTTATTTCGGCAAGACCGTCTCACTTGCGTTTACGAATTTCCGAGCCGACTTGACCATGTACGAGACTCCGGAACTCGGCTTCGTTCCTGCTGACGTGGATGATGCCTGTTTCACCTCGGTAGATGAGCTTTTGCACGAGATACAGTTGTTCGGCTACTACGGCGGCATCAGGCTACTCAAAGCGGTAACCAAAGTGTTCCTGCAGCACTGCCGCGAATACGGCATCGCGTTGCCGCGCCGCAATTTTACGGTCCAGTACAAGTCTGACATCCCGCGTCTGGTGGGGTTGGCCGGATCATCGGCGATATGTACTGCCATGCTAAAGGCTCTGATGCGGTTTTACGAGGTCAATATCCCCGATGAGTACGCGCCAACCCTGTGTCTGAATGCGGAAAGGGAGGAATTGGGCATCCAGTGCGGTCTGCAAGACCGCGTGATACAGATGTACGAGGGGGTGGTGTTCATGGATTTCGACCGCGAGATGGTCGAAGAGACCGGCCACGGGAACTATGAGCGCTTGGAGCCCGGGCTTTTGCCCAAACTCTATATCTCCTATGATCCGATGCGCGCTGAGGTTTCGGGGGTCTACCATCAGAAACTGCGGGTGTTGTTCGAGGAGAAGGAGCCTGACATACTGGCGGCGATGGGAGAATTTGCTGATCTGGCGCAACAGGCGCGCGACGCTTTGGTTGCGGGGCGTCCAGAAAAACTGGCTCCTTTAATAGACGCGAATTTTGATCTTCGCGACCGTATCTTCAATGTAGCCGAGGCCAACCGGCATATGGTGCACACAGCACGGCAGGCCGGATGTTCCGCGAAATTCGCGGGCTCTGGCGGCGCGATCATCGGCACCTACGAAGACGAAGCGCAATACGAGATCTTGGTCAAGACCATGCAAGCCATCAACTGCACCACCATCAAACCCGTATTGAGCAGGGGGGCATTGGAATAGGTGTTGAGACAGTTCAAAAATTCCAACTTTCAACGTTCAATAGTGTGAACGGGAGGGGCAAGCGTCTGCTTGCCCGTGAGCAAGTGGGCTAACAAATTTCGTGCTCTTCGTTTTTTCGCGGTGAAAAAACTTATTTTTTGTTGGCCTTATCGACCGGTAAGGTACTAGAGTGCGAGAGTTCTAAACCTAGGGGTATATGAAAAGCGCTATTTTAACGGCTTTAAGGTTTACTGTTTACACGCTGGTGATTGCCGGATCGATCTTGTTGATGCATGCGGCTGTCCGCTGTAACGGCAGCAAATTTTTTTATGAGAACAACTTGCTGGAATGGATGCAGTTCACGATTTTGCTGGCAGTCTGTCTGTTGTTCGCTTGGGGATCATGCAATGCCTATGGCATGCGCCGGTTTCTGATTCTGATGTCTATGTTGGCGGCATTTGCCGCGACTCGCGAATTGGATTCTCTGCTGAACCGGCTGATACCAGTTTTAGGCTGGAAGATCGGCGCGGTTTTTCTGATCTACGGCATGTGGCAACTGATTGTACGGCGCAAAACCTTTGTGCCGCAGATTTTGTCGTTCATTCAGACTCCGGCCTTTGTGGTTCTCTGGGCAGGGTTTATCATAGCGGTGCCATTTGCGCAGTTGGTGGGGCACCGACCGTTTTTCCGAATGTTCATTGAGGAGTCGCAGGTGCGCGATATAAAACGGCTTTTCGAGGAGACCGGCGAATTTATCGGCTACCTGATTCTGCTTTTCGGTACCATTGAAACCTTGATCCTTTATGCGGTCTTCAAGAACAAAAACTCTTGTAACGGGCTGGATGATAAGAACCAAAGTATTTTTTCTTCTGATCTTTGACTGTATTGTCTATAGCTTTGACATTTTGTCATACCTTTCGGGCATCCGAGACAACCATCAATACTTTGTTCGGCTCGCGGGGACGCTCGCCCTCCAGTGGACACGTTCCGACACCTCGCGCTGGAGGGTTAGTGTCCTCACGAGTCGCGGACGGCTCGGCGAGCCGTCCCTACCAGAAGCGGGCATCCGCCCGCGCCCGACTTTTTACCTCTAACCTTTTCTTGACTGTGATACTGCTGTAAGATATTTTATTACAACAAGAAGGAGTTATTATGCGTAGCACAATTACTGTCAGTCTGCCAGCGAAGATAAAAAAAGAGTTAGATCGGGTTGCGGATCTGGACGGGCTTTCCCGTAGCGACATTGTCCGCGAGTCGGTGTCTGATTATCTATTTATTCGGCAATTTCGTGGCTTGCGCAAAAATTTGATACCCAAGGCAAGAGAACGAGGAATCTATACCGAACAGGACGTTTTTAATCAGGTTTCATGAAGCTCGTTCTTGACACCAACGTTCTGATCGCTGCGTTCATTGCCCGTGGGGCGTGCAGCGAGTTACTAGAACATTGCGTTTGTAATCATGAAATCGTATTGTCGGCAGCAATTTTTGATGAACTGGTTGACGTGCTGACGCGAAAGTTCAAGTATTTGCCACAAGAAGCGCAGCTAGTGGTTCGCCTACTGAAAAGCCGGGTTAAGATTGTTGTCCCAAAACCTTTGCCGGTTCCCCTTTGCCGTGATCCGGATGATGATCAAATTCTCGCTACTGCTCTTTCGGCGGGATGTCATGCGATCATTTCTGGTGATAGTGATTTGACCGATCTTGGGCGCGTGGAGAGGGTCGCAATCATGACACCATCTGAGTTTTGGCGATTTGAAGCTGAGACGCAGTGATCTCAAAGGAATCGATTTGTTAAGCACAATAATCCTGGTTTTCTCTCCGCCGAGGTGAAGCTGTCGGAAAATCATGTCTAAAAACAATACATCCCCGCGAGCTGAAATCGCCCAATTTACCCCCGCGCTCTTCTGGGATGTCGATCGTGAAGAACTCGACATCGAAAAGAACAGGGCGTTCATTGTTCAGCGCGTGCTTGAACGGGGGCACGATTCGGACTGGGAGTTGCTGAAAGCGTGTTATACGATCCAAGGAATCGTGGACACGGCCAAGCAGCTTCGCTCGCTTGAGCCGACGGCGTTAGCTTTTGCATCGTGTATAGGGAATGCCAAGAAAGAGGATTTCCGATGCTACACATCGAAACTGTCCACCCCGACACACTGGGTTTGCTGAAGCGCATCCAATCCCTGCCTGTGCTTTCCGGGACACGGCTTGTTGGGGGGACTGCTTTAGTCCTTCAACTGGGTCACCGAGAATCCATTGACTTGGACTTTTTCGGGAATTGGGGTGAGTGTGATTTGCAGTCCGATCTTGAATCGTGCGGCACGGTCGTGAGAACGGGTGGAACGAACCGGTTGCAGTTTTACGAAATTGATCACGTGAAGGTTGATTTTGTGACATATCAGTATCCTTGGTTAGAAGGAGCTTTGTGCGAAGACGGCATTCGCCTTGCGCAGATCGAGGACATTGCTGCGATGAAGTTGGCGGCCGTGACCAACCGTGGCCGCAAGAAGGACTTTGTTGATGTCGCATTTCTCTTGGACTTGTTGTCTATGGACGAAATGCTGGACTTGTATCAGAGAAAGTATCCCGACGGTCTGAAACTGTTTGTCATGCGCAGCTTGGTTTACTTCGATGATGCGGAGGATGAGCCCATGCCGGTGATGCTGAAGCCGCTGGACTGGGAGACGGCGAAAGAACGCATCCGTGTCGCCGTCCGTAGAAAAGCCAGTGAATAGTGAATAACTAATAACGAATAATTGAGAGAGGACGTCGAAGCGGGACAAACTCACCACTCACCACCACAATCGTGTAAATCATGTCTAAAAACAGCACATCCCCGCGAAACGCGCAGACATGCCCCGTTATTCACTATTCATTATTCGCTATTAGCTATTACTATGAGTTCCTCTCTCGTCAGTAGCCTGAAAATTGTTTTTGAGGTGGTGGCTAATAAACTGTCTGCCGCAGGAGTGCCGTGTCTGCTGGTGGGTGGATTTGCGGTTAATCACTACGGCTATTCACGCAGCACGCTGGATATCGACTTCATGATTGTTTCGGACGACCGCGACGCGGTGCTGGACGCGATGCGTCAGGCGGGGTTCACGAATTATTCAATACATGCGAATGTGACATTTTTTCAGCGTCCG
>Ga0255347_1003392_pt1 | contig 20790 bp, 17 predicted proteins | sample wastewater_treat_2_FD_192479 | JGI IMG/M metagenome (GOLD analysis project Ga0255347, IMG submission 192479) | Wastewater microbial communities from Lulu Island WWTP, Vancouver, Canada - plant24 | ecosystem: Engineered > WWTP > Wastewater > Unclassified | place: Canada: Vancouver, British...
GAAACGACGGTATTCGCTTGATCTGATCGGGACGAAACTGCGATCAACGAGTGAGAGTGCGATTCACCTGGTGTTCTTGGTGATGAACCTCATGGTGCTGTACCGGAGGAAGGCGAAGGCCTTCTTTGTGGCTCTATTGGATACCCTAGTTGAGATGGTCAGAATAGCTTTTGGGAAGCGAATTTGTCAGCTTATAGCTGCTTGAAAAACCAGAAAGCGAGTTCTTCAGGAACCCCTAAGTAGTAATAAATGCATAACACCCGCTTCAACATGACTCCCCGGCCTGTCACGCAATCTGCATTCGCTTCGCTCTTTTGAGCAAACTCCGCGCCAACCTGCTCACTCACGCAGGACGCGTCTCGCAAGTTACGCACACGCTAGGCTCGCTATGGATTGTTAATTGTGTTATGGCTGTTTTCTTAAAGAGGAGGATAAAGAGTAACATGGTAAATATTCGTGAAAAGAATGATTCTGATAATAGTTGGATAACAAATCTGCTAGTCAATAACTGGGGTGGGGAATCAATTATTACAAAACGGAAAGTGTATTTCGTACAAGAACTAAAAGGCTTTATAGCTGAAAATGATCACCAATCAATAGGATTATGCTTATATAATATTGCGAATAATGAATGTGAAATATCTTTTCTTGAAGCATTTCAACAATACAAAGGCATAGGGACTGCCCTAATCAATAAAATATTCGAAATTGGCATAAAAGAGCATTTGAAACGGATATGGTTAATAACTACCAACGATAATATTGATGCTCTTAGGTTCTATCAAAAGAGGAATTTCATATTGAAAGATATTTATAGGAATGAAATAGCCGAAACGAGGAAAATTAAACCGAATATTCCACAGAAAGGATATTATAATATTCCAATACGCGATGAAATTGAATTGGAATATATTATAATATCGTAAATGTTGTGATACCGTTTTTAATTCGCGTAAAATTAGTTGGAAAAACATAAATATTAATTCAAGACTAAATATTTTATTTAGTATAATGTTTTTTGTATTAAGCATAGATTGTAGGAGCCTAACACTCGCTTCAACCGGATAATCCGGCCTGTCATGGTTTGTGCGGCGTTGCTTCGATGCTAGCACAAACCGCGCCAATTTCAGGCTCGCTGGTTAAGCGCACGTTAGGCAGTGGCCGATCTATTTGCAAATATAAGTAGGGTTTTTCAATGGATATTCCACGTATTTTCAACATCACCGAAAGCGCTCACCGCATTCATAATCCATTCACACCAGAAAAGCTAGCTACTCTTGGTGCGGCGCTGCGTCTGGATAAAGGTATGCGGGTGCTCGACCTCGGTAGCGGTTCTGGGGAGATGCTATGTACCTGGGCACGCGATTACGGAATCGTTGGCATCGGCATCGATATGAGCCAGTTATTCACTGAGCAAGCGAAACTCCGCGCTGAAGAGCTCGGGGTGGCCGATCAGGTCAAATTCATCCATGGCGACGCTGCAGGATATGTCTCTGACGAGAAAGTCGATGTAGCAGCTTGTGTCGGTGCCACGTGGATTGGAGGAGGAGTCGTCGGCACTATTGAGCTTCTAGCGCGGAGCCTCCGAACCGGAGGAATCATCCTCATAGGCGAGCCCTACTGGCGGCAATTGCCGCCGACAGAAGCTGTTGCTAAGGGCTGTCTTGCTGGCTCAATTTCCGACTTTCTCCTGCTTCCAGAATTTCTCGCGTCTTTAAGACAGCTTGGCTACGATGTAGTTGAAATGGTTCTGGCTGATCAAGACAGCTGGGACAGATACGAGGCAGCAAAATGGCTCACCATGCGCCGATGGCTTGAAGCCAATCCAGACGACGAGTTAGCTAAAGATATTCGAGACGCACTTAGCTCGGAACCAGAGCGCTATGCCGCTTATACTCGTGAATACCTTGGCTGGGGTGTCTTTGCACTAATGCCGCGCTGATGGAGGGATTACTGATAGGTATTAGAAAAGATCTAATTCAAAAGAAGTTTCTATGGAAAGAATGGATTTAGGCCCGATAGAAGCATAAAAACTATAGAAAAGCTTGGATCAAATGAAATACGATATGTTAAGGAGTTGACGTTGAATCAGGTTATACAGTCATTGTACGACAGAAAATCGGTACGAGTTTTCGAAGAAAAGCAATTATCGGAATCAGATAAGAAGCTGATCATAGATGCGGCAATCCAGGCTCCAACCGCTGGGAATCAAGTTTTATATACGATACTTGATATAGACGACAATAAGATCAAACATGAATTATCTATTATCTGTGATAATCAGCCATTCATTGAAAAGGCACCATTTGTGTTGGTTTTTCTTGCGGACTGTAGAAAATGGTACGATGCATATAGACTCGCGGGAATAGATGCAAGAGAACCAGGCGTTGGAGATATCCTCCTTGCATGCGAAGATGCGGTAATAGCAGCTCAAAATGCAGTAATTGCCGCCGAATCGCTTGGTATTGGATCTTGCTATATTGGTGATATCCTGGAAAACAAAGAAAAAGCGGTAAGACTATTGAATCTCGATAGATATACTCTCCCAATAACCATGCTAATATTTGGATATCCGACAGAGCAACAGAGCAACAGACCAAAACCAAAAAGGTTCAATAGCAGATATATTGTTCAAAAGAATAGATATTCACCGATGAATGAAAATCAAATAAAAGATATGTTTCAAGAAGTACATGATGAGGATGGTTTCGATTATAATGAGTATATGAAGGCATTTTGTGCAAGGAAGTATATGTCCGAATTCGCCTTAGAAATGAATAGATCGGTATTTGAGTATTTTAAGAATTTCATGAAGCTATAGTCTTATGCAATAATTGGAAGCAGAAAATTTTAACAATCGCCTCAACTCGATAACCTGGATTACCTCAAAAAGAAAAGGCTTGGGCTAATGATCATTCTCCCAATTTACGCAGTTCTGCATTGATTTGACTCACAATTTTGGAATCCAGCTTTATTGAAGCTCGATCGTAGGTAAAAAGCCCATTGATCTCATCCTCTACATCGCTCACCTGTGTATAAATAGATGCCGATAATCCAAGCTGCACCGAAGGAAGTACTTCACTGCGATACAGTGCATCAAAAGCTGTTGTAAGGGACTGTGTATTGGCGTACATACGGTAACCGAATAACTTGTCTGAAGCCATGTGGCCTTCGATGGGACAGCTATATCCACCAAACTCTGTGAGAGCATGAATGCGATCATATCTATCGGGCTTTAGGCGATATCTCTTGTAATAAACATGACGGCTTTGGAAATCTCCACAATGCTGATCATGCCAACCGCTTGCCGAATCGATAAGTCGTGAGGAATCGATCTTTCGCAATTTCTCTGTTATGAGACATGCGTCAAACTGACCCCAGCCTTCGTTGAAGGGGACCCATGCTGCAATGCTCACGGTGTTATAGAGTAACATCACCGTGTTTTTCATATCGGCTTCAAATATTGCGCGCCCTTCCGTGCTGCTGCGCCCGAAGCAGCGGTAATGGTTGTCGTGCAGATGAACATTGATGAATGGCAGCCATTGTGTAACTATGGGATTATACGGTCCTCCACCGCTCACGAAGTCCTGCCAGACAATGATGCCTAGCCTGTCGCAATGATAATACCATCGCAAAGGTTCGATCTTGATATGCTTACGCAGCATATTGAAGCCCATCCGCTTTATCTCTGTCAGTTCCCAAATTATCGCTTCATCGCTCGGTGCGGTGTAAAGCCCGTCGCTCCAATAACCCTGATCCAATAGACCTGTCTGAAAAATCGGTTTTCCATTCAATGCTAGTCTGGCATGACCATTTTCGTCATGCATGACAGAGAACTCTCGCATGCCAAAATAGCTTTCCACACTATCTTTTCCTGCATCGATGCGTACCGTATACAGAAAAGGATCATCCGGGCTCCAACTTCGAAAACCTTCCAATTTAATTGTCACTTTCTGGCTACAAAAATGCTCCTCGGTTTCCAATTTCCCATTCGCGTAGATGCTTATGATGCTCTCTGGAATTGCCACTCCAACCCAATCGAGTTCGAAATCAACTGTCGATTCATGGTAAGATGGAGTGATGCGCAGACTGCGAATATATTCGAAAGGCACATATTCCGCCCATACTGTCTGCCATATACCGCTCTGCGCTGTATACCAGATGCCCCCACGTTTCAGCTTCTGTTTGCCATAGGCTTGTTTACCAGTGTCCGAATCATCGGTGACGCAAATAACAAGCGTATTATCGCCTTGCCGAACAAGCTCAGTTATATCGAAAAAGAATGGCAAATAACCTCCGTTGTGTTCCCCTACCCTTATGCCATTCAAAAAAACCACGCAGCATTGGTCGACAGCTCCGAAATGCAGTAGTATACGACGTCCATTCGAGTTCTCGAATTCTATTATTCTTCGATACCACAGCATCTGCCTGGGCAATAGCTGCCGCCCCACACCAGATAAGAGACTTTCGGGAGAAAATGGTACCACAATCTCCCCATCATAATTTGAAGGCTCCTTTTCCGTAGCTTCTTGGATCGCATATTCCCATATTCCATTGAGACATAGCCATTCCTGGCGCTTCATCTGCGGTCGGGGATATTCGCAATGTGGGTGATTCTTATCCAGTGTTTGTCCCCAGCGTGTATAGAGCTGGCGCATTTCGTCTTTGTGTTTATCATTCATAGCAATAATCGATTCTCTATATGCTCGCAACGAATAATTCGATCATATAATATTTTTCCCTAAAGAAAGGGCTATATGGCTTTTACTGCAGCGTTCTCTTCTACTCGTCGATGATAATCGCGGGAAGCAAAGCCGAGAGGAATGAACGCTGGTACCAATAGAATCGCTGCCCAGAGATAAATCGCCTCGGTTGGAATATTCTCCATGATTCCGAATTCATTGAGAAATGTGCCCGAACCGGTCTTGATTATGATGTTTCCAATAACTGTGCCAATAATCATTGGGATAAGTGTAAAGAATGTAATTCGGACACCCTCGAACTGGCCTCGGTTTTGTTCGGGATAAAGCTGTTTTACCCACATTGTCATGCATTGCGCAATGAGCACATAACCTCCGCCAGCAAGGAATACGCCTAAAAACAAAACAATATTTTTTGTGGAGAATACGTTTTCGATATCTACCATACCTGGACGAACAAATAGGTAAATTACCCAAAGGCCAATCATATCGATAATTATAGCAATTCCTGCAACGAGAGGCGTTTTATTCCGATTGATAAGGCCTATGGCAGGTATGACCAGCGCCATTGCGGCTATAAGCCCTACACCTTCAATAAGGCCCATACTATCGGGAGTGAATCCTATGCGATAGATCAGCCAGTTGCCCATGTGAACAAAGTAGATATTGAACGGGATAAAAAATAAAGCCGTAGTAATGCTTACGAGCACGAGCTCACGGTGAGAGAAAAAGCCTTTAAAGCTAAATACGCTTAAAAATTGATCCCAAAATTTGCCCTCTTTATGGGGCTTAAGCGATGGTGCATCCTTCATTGTGAATAACGATAATATGCCCATTGCAATGACAAATATGCCCATCGCCCAGAATAACCGTTGGTAGTTGTCCTCTGGCCCGATTAACATTCCACCAAGTACCGTACCTACAATAGTACCGATTACTGGCTGCGTAGCAAGAGCCGCTCCGAGCTGTCCTCTATTACTATCAGTAGTGATGTCATTTATCCATGCGTTGAAGCCCGAATCGTTGCCCATTGAACCGAAGAAACTCATCACATCGTCTGCTAACACCACCAATACAGCAGCGAATGTGCCTAATTCTACGCCTTTTGCCACTGTGCCACTGTTGATAAACTCAGTCATTCCAAAGGCAATGGTGAATATACCCCAAAAAATATAGCCAATAGCGATGTATCTGCGGCGGGTACCTCTGCGATCGGATAGAGTCCCAAAAAAGAATGTCGAGAAAGTGGTAACGAGTGCGCTTGTGATAACCATCAATGTTACGATTGTAGAGTCCTTAGCAATTTTTGCGTATACAAAAGTGTTGAACCATTGATTCTCGATATTCCAGCAAAGCTGTCCTGCTAGTCCTAGTCCCCATATAAGCATCCATAGCCTGCTTCTGCTAATTGATCTACTCATCGAAAGCCCCTTCCTCCTGACTGATTTCTATAATAATAGGTATAAACTAAACAAATTATATATCGAACAATCAATCATACTTTAAGTAATTGCGCTACTATAGGAATCGTAGCAGCCGATAACACAGTGGAAATAAAGACTATTTTCGATGCAAGCAAGACATCTGCATCATGGCGTTCTGCGAAGATAACGGTTTGAGCAGCGGCAGGCATCGCCACCAAAAGATTGGCTACCTTTGTCGGAAAATCGTCCTGCTTTAATATTTTCATAAAAATTATAAAAATAGCCGGCAAAACCAGAAGCCTCATAAAAGATCCTATCCATACTTCCATTCCAGAGAATAAGCCTTTTACACCAAGACTGGCCAATGTCGCTCCCACAACGATCATAGATAAAGGCGTCGTACAGTTCGCAATGAGAGCTATAGCATAACTGATTGTCCGAGGCATCGAAAAAGGCAAGATCCAAAGAATAAAGCCTATAGCTACCGCGATTATTCCTGGATTGAGAAGCATGTCTCTTATCTTAGTCTTCTTAGTTTTTTGATCGCTGTTTTCGCCTCGAGACAGGAGAGCAACACCATAGCTCCAGGTGAAAATATTGAAAATCATCACATAGATTGAAACATACATAAGACTGGAAGGACCAAAAATGCTCTCGGCAAGAGGGAAGCCCATAAATCCACAATTAGAAAACACTGTTGCATAGATTAGGATTTTTTGTTTGGTTCTTTCCATTTTTGAAAAGAGAATTTCCGATAGAGCGATAGAAATTCCGTGAATCGCAATAGCATATATCGCTACTTCGATTAGATCTTTTGCCGCGGAAAAAGGAATGCTCCTATCGAAACTTGAGATTATGGTGCAAGGGAGAGCTATTGTGAGTACTAGATTTGAAACGGCTCTAATTCCATTTTCCTCTAGCAGCTTTGTTCTTCTCGTGACATAACCAACCGCTATCAAGAGAAAAATGGAAAAAATACGCGATAAGGCCATAATTGAGTGCTTTTTTATTCTATAGTGTTTTCAAGCCGACCGATACCTTCTATTTCGATGCATATGCTATCTCCCTTTTGCATGGGTCCTACTCCAGAAGGAGTGCCGGTCATGATCACATCTCCTGGATTTAGAGTCATAATCTGGGAGATATATTCTATTAAAGAAGGAACATCAAAAATCAGATTTGAGGTCGATGAGACTTGCTTAGGTTCATTATTGAGATAGGCCTTTAGTTTCAAAGAAGAAGGATCTAGGTCAGTTTCTATCCATGGGCCCAATGGCATAAAGGTATCGAAGGATTTGGCCACTGTCCATTGACCATCTTTGGGCTGCAGATCTCGTGCTGTCACATCGTTACCGCATGTATAACCAAGCACGTAATCAAGCGCATATTTGGCATCAATGTTTTTTGCTGTTTTGCCTATTACGACCACAAGCTCGGCTTCATAATCTACCTGTTTCGACAATCTTGGATAGTGTATGGGCTTCCCAGGGCCCAAAAGCGTTGTCGATGGTTTAATGAACAACACCGGAGAAGATGGAATTTTTAGCCCGAATTCTTCGGCATGATCCCTGTAGTTGAGACCTACGCATACGGCTTTTGTCGGAACACAAGGAGCTTCCAGATATACGCTGGAAAATGGAACTTTTGCTTCTTCTCGGTCGAAATCAATTCGCTTTTTCTTGTCATGAATCCGAATCTGAGGAAGATCCTTCGAAAGGACGACCAGATCATCTTCTACGCGGCCGTAATATATGGCATCTTTATAAATGCATCTTATTATTCTCATTTTTGCTCCATAAAATCTCAAATTGGCATTACAACGAGTGCAAAGTGGGATTCACTATATCATAAGCAGTTATCGAATACAATTATTAATATTCTTTGGCTATCTTTGCTGCAAGGCGAGCATTGTTCAGCACCAGCGCGATGTTCGAGTCGAGGGAATCCCCTCCTGTCAAATCCGCAACTCTAGAAAGCAGATACGGAGTGACTTCAGCACCTTTCAGCCCTTTGTGCTCAGATTCTTCGATTGCTTTTTGGATTGCTCCCTCTATCGTCGTTTCGCTCATGGCATATTGAGAAGGAATAGGATTTGCGATGACAACTCCGCCTTTCAAGCCAGATTCCCATTTGGCACGAAGGATCATTGCTATCTCTCGAGGAGTATCGACTCTAAGCGAAAGTTCTACGCCAGAATGTTGCGTATAGAAAGCAGGAAGCTCCGATGTTCCGTAGCCGATCACCGGGACTCCTTTGGTTTCTAGATATTCCATGGTCTTGGGAATGTCCAGAATTGCCTTTGCGCCTGCGCAAACCACTGCTACATCGGTGCGCGCTAATTCTTCTAGGTCAGCAGATACATCCCAGGATTTTTCCGCTCCACGATGGACTCCACCTATACCGCCTGTGGCAAACACATGGATTGCTGCCATCTCGGCGATTATCATTGTTCCCGCTACTGTGGTTGCGCCATTTCCTCCAAATGCCATAAGTGCCGGAAAGTCCCTTCGGGACGCTTTGATGGGCTTGAGAGAACCATTCGCGAGTGAAACGAGCTCTTCGCGTGTCAAACCGACTTTCAGCCTTCCATTTATGATCGCGATAGTGGCGGGGATCGCTCCTTCTTCTCGAACCGCATTTTCTACTTCCAGCGCAGTTTCGAGGTTTTGCGGCCAGGGCATGCCATGTGTAATTATCGTCGATTCTAGAGCAACTACGGGTATCCCCGTAGTAATTGCATCAGCAACTTCTTCTGAAATATCAAGATACTTGTTCATTTATGATTCTCCGTTTGGATTGCATTAATAAGCTCACCTATCAGCTTGGATGTTTCAGGATAGCAGATTCTTGTCGTTTCGAACAGGTTGCGCTGATTTAGATGAGGATTAACCGGTCGATTCGAGGAGCTAGCATAGAGTGCGGAACTAAGTGCTAGTTTTGCTTTGTCTCTGGGAGAAATAGACCAGGAGCTATCTCCATACTTTTCTTTTAATCGTCTCTCAAGCAATGAAATCCAAACAAGAGCAGCACATGCTGCATCGCCGGCGCCTGAACGATTTATAACATGAGGGCAAAGCTTGAAAGAGTTCAACGGAATATGCTCGATAATCTCTCTGTCTATAAAACTAATGCCCTCAGCTCCTTTAGATATATACAGCTCTTTTGGCAGAAGAGATTTTTTTCTAAGAGATAAAGCTATCTCTTCTATAGAAGCATTTTCTTCAAGGCCAGCTATTCTGGCAGATTCACTCACATTGGGCTTTGCTATGTCGAATTTTCCAAAGCATGAGACAAATTTTTCCGACTTTTTTGTAGAAACAGGGTCGGCAATAAGCAAAGGCCTAGAAATTGCGTCTGGTTCTTGAGACTTTTGCTTTATAGAAGATATATGAGGCTTCTTTTCATCTTCTAAGACACCATAATTCTCGGCGATCCATTCGATACAATCCTTTGGAATATTCCCATCCACCACAATTGCTTCAGCGTAATCGAACAACGATTTTTGAGCTTTAAGCTGATTGACCTGCATCTTTTCGATAGCACGCATATCCGCAACGGCACCCATAAGGTTTCCATCCCTGTCTAGAATACAAAGATAGACAGATAAAGGCGCTTCCTTGATTCTGAGGCTATGAGCAAGACTAATCCCCAACTTCTCGGTACGAGAGACTAGCCCATCCCAGCTTGAAGAATCTCCAACCACAGTTATCAGCTCTACATCCAACCCAAGGCGCACGAGGTTCTCAGCTATATTCCGTCCGACACCTCCTAGGCTTCTATGAATTTGCCCGGGGTTTGAGTCTTCGGGCCGATAGTCAAAGCTGCAAAAAGCCTGAATATCCAAATTCAGACCTCCTACAACGACACAATATGGCTTTCTATGTCTATCTATTTTCAAGGTCTCTCGCCCTCCACCAAGATTTGCAAATATGCTATATTATCATCAGAAATCTTATTTAGCGAGGCATAAGGTGGATCAAATATTCGATAGGCTTGAGATGCTGGTTCGCGCATGGATGTCTTCTACGTTTGGTGAGGGTTTGGGGCGAACAAGGTTTCGAGACTCAGAGACATTCGAAGATCCGGATCTTGCCGACGCATGGGATGAGCTCGAATCATACCTGGATCCTTTTAAGGCAGACAAAAAGCACAAAGCCCGAACGAATTGGAGGTCTTATACTTACCGGTCTTACGATACGGGTGAGACTCTTGAAGAAGAAACCAAAAGAAAGGCTGTGGAAGAGGCTTACAGATTTCTAGGATTAGAACCCTATGCTCCTTTTGCGCAGGTAAAGGTTCGATATAAGAAGCTCTTAAAAGAGCATCATCCAGATCGGCATACTAAGTCCGCCACGGATAACGCGGAAGCAAATGAGATAAGTGCTAAGATTAACGCGGCCTACCAACTTATCGAAGCATGGGAAGAATCTCAAGCTAAGAGTTTCAGATAAGGATACAGAAGAATAAAATGGAAAACAAAGCCCCTTTGTATATCCTCGATGTCTATGCAATTATCTATCGTTCTTATTTTGCATTTATCCGAAAGCCTTTACGAAATTCCAAAGGGGAAAATGTATCGGCGTTGTTCGGGTTTTTCCGTTTTCTTTTTTCTCTATTCGAACAAAAAAAACCGGAGCTCTTTGCAGCCGCTCTAGATTCTATTGGACCTACATTTCGCCATACGCAGTTTGCCACTTATAAGGCAACTCGTCAGAAAACGCCAGAGGACCTAACAGCACAGATTCCAAAAATCGAAGCGATTCTTCAGGCATTGGGAGTTCCAGCGATTCGATCCGAAGGATATGAAGCCGACGATATAATAGCAACTTTAGCAAACCAATGTCGGAAAGAAGGTCGACCATGCTTTATTGTTTCTGGCGACAAGGATTTGTTGCAACTTGTAGGAGATAAGATATTCGCACTTCGGCCTTCGGAAAACTTCTCATTTCGGGAGCTGGATGCCCAAGGAGTTTTTAACGAATGGGGAGTAAGACCCGATCAAATCCGAGATTTCCTTGCACTTACAGGAGATGCTTCGGATAATGTGCCAGGGGTAAAGGGCATTGGAGAAAAAACAGCTCAGAAGCTAATTTCTAAATTCGGCTCACTAGAAGCTATATATAATAATTTGACTGCGATAGAGCCAGAATCTCTGCGCAAAAAACTCGAAGAAGGAAGAGAGAGTGCATTTTTATCCAAAGAGCTTATATCTCTGTGCTATGATGTGCCTGCTTGCCCTAATGATGTCTCTCTATTGAAACCTTCTTTGAATATCGAAGCAGCGGCTCCTCTTTTTTTGAGAGAAGATATCAAGAGCCTTATTCCTGATGAATTGCGAAGGCAATTGCTTGAGAAATCCATAACTAGAAAAGAAGTTGCTTCAGCTGCGAGTTTCCAGGAAATTTCAGGGCGAGCGCAACAGGTGCAGGCTAGGTCTTCTATGCAAGTTGTGCCTTCTACGCAAGCTGCGCATTCTACGCAAGCTTCGCTTTCTTCACAGGCTGCAACTAAAGGAACAACTCAAGAGGCAGCTTCTATGGTAACTATAGAGAATACTTCAGGATTATCGCCTAGCCAACTAATACAAGCGAATTATGAGGCAGTCCTGTCGATCGAAAAACTCGATAGGATCATCGATGAGGCTATTGAACGAGCTGTCTGTGCTTTTGATACCGAGACCGATTCTCTAGATGTGCTTAAGGCGGGACTTGTCGGTTTTTCTCTTGCTTTCGATGCTGATTCAGCCTGGTATGTGCCCCTAAAGAGTCCTGATTCAGAATGCATTCCAAAGGACCTGGCCCTTTCGTCTTTATCGAGGCTTATGAAGGAGCCACAAATGCTCCTTATTGGGCACAACCTAAAGTTCGATATAAACGTTCTCTACACTGCGGGCCTTGAAGTAAATCCAACTTGCTTTGACACGATGATAGCCGCATGGGTTCTGGATGTAGAGGCTCCTTCTTTTTCGCTATCTTCGGTTGCTAAACGTTTTCTAGGGATTTATGGACTAGAATATGAAGATGTAGTACCGAAAGGCCTTACCTTTGCCGATGTGCCTTTGGCTAGCGCAACTCGCTATGCATCGGAAGATGCGTACTTTTCCTTTCTACTCTATCAATTTCTCTCTAAGGAAATTGAGACGCATAATCTGCATAATATATTCTATGATATAGAGATGCCCTTATTGCCAATCCTTGCTGAAATGGAACGAACCGGGATTCGCGTCGAGGCAGGGCGCCTTCGTGCCTATGGTAAAGAACTACAGAAAGAGCTTACAGAGATCGAAGCCAAAGTCTTCCAGCTGGTTGGCCATGAGTTCAATTTGGCTTCTCCGAAACAACTAGCCGAAGTGCTATTCTCCGAGAGGAAACTACCTGTACAAAAGCGAACAAAAACGGGCTTTTCTACCGATACTTCTGTTCTAGAAGAGCTTGCACCTTTGGATCCCGTTCCTCAGCTCATTCTTAGGCAAAGGCTCTTGACCAAACTAAAGACGACATATATCGAACCTCTCGCAGAGTTGGCAACGGCGCAAGGACGAATTCATACTACCTTTGTGCAGACTGGCGCCGCAACCGGAAGGCTTTCCAGCAGAGATCCAAACCTCCAAAATATCCCTATACGCGAAGAAGAAGGCAGAAAAATAAGAGAGGCTTTTATTGCCGAACCAGGGCATTTGCTTGTTTCTGCCGATTATTCGCAAATCGAGCTAGCAGTTCTGGCTCACCTCTCCAAAGATCCTAATCTTATCAAAGCCTTCAAAGAAGGAGTCGATATCCATAAGCGGACTGCTTCCTTTATCTTTGGAATACCTGAGGATCAGGTCGATGCAGATCGAAGAAGAATTGCTAAGACTATCAATTTTGGGGTCATATATGGCATGAGCGCATTTAGACTTGCGCGAGATCTAGGTATTTCGAACAGCCTAGCAAAGGAATTTATCGATTCATATTTTTCGACTTATTCAGGAGTTGCAGATTTTATTCAAAAAACGATCAAAGAAGCCCAAGAAAAAGGCGTCACTTTTACCTTATTTGGGCGCAGGCGGCAGATTCTTGGAATCAATTCTAAAAATAAAACCGAGCAGCAAGCAGCACAGCGGGTTGCCGTCAATACACCAATACAGGGGACTGCTGCAGACATAGTAAAAATAGCTATGATCAAAGTACATCGAAGGCTTAGGAAGGAAATGCCAGAAGTGCATATGCTGCTGCAAGTACACGACGAACTTGTATTTGAAGCGCCACAAGCTCTGGTGGAAGGAGCCATGAAGCTTATCAAAGAGGAAATGGAACATGCTGTACTGCTCGATATTCCACTTAGGGTAAGCATGGAATCGGCTCCATCTTGGGGCGAGATGCATTTGTAATTCAAAAGGAAAGGTCGATGTTCATACTTGGCCTCACTGGAGGTTATTGCGTCGGAAAAAACGAAGTCGCAAGCATACTCGAAAAAAGTGGCTGGAAAGTCACGGATGTCGATAAGCTTGGCCATGTGGCGCTTCCCCTTGTATGCAATGAGCTTATCGATGCCTTTGGCGACTCTATTCTAAGAGAAGATGGTTCCATAGACCGAAAAAAACTTGGTTCGCTGGTATTCAATAATAGAGAGCGATTGACGAGTCTCGAAAATATTGTCCATCCCGCAATGCTTTCTTTACTAGATAAGGAAATAGAGAAAGCGCAACAGAATTCAATACAAAAATTATGCATAAATGCGGCATTGCTCTATCGTTTTCCACAGCTTGATTCATGCGATGCGGTCATCGAAGTTAGAGCGCCACTTTATCTAAGAATAGATCGAGCGATACAAAGAGATCATCTGTCTTTCGATGAAGCACTCCATAGAATCTCGAGCCAGAAAGAGCTTTGGAGAAAGAGATCTGATGTCAGTGTCCCTATATATATGCTTTGGAATCTAAAATCTCTAGAGGAACTCGAGGCCGATGCTCTTGAATTGCTAAAAAAAATAGAAAATGAAATAAAGGGAAAGCGGAGCTTTACCTAATAATTTACCTTGCCGATATTAATTAAATAGAGGTCTAGAAATGTCGGATCGTTCAAAAAAATTGCTATGGATTGCTGTAGCGGTAAGTGGCTTCGCATTGATTGTCCTTCTTGCTGTATTTATTATCTTTCCACCCAATCAATTGTCTGAATCCAAACCTTTTGACCTGACAGGCAGGTCGCCTGCCAAAGAGGTATCTCCAAATGACTTTTCTGCCTTTCCAAGTATCGTCATCCAATCTTCAGAAGGAGAAGGTCAGGCTTCCAGCACTTCCAAAGATGAAAAGACAGAACCCCAAAAACCGCAGAGCAATGTGATTATCGTTCCTGCTCCTTCCTCAAATCAAAAAACCGCTGAAACTCCTTCGCAACCAATTGAGTCGCAATCGCAAAAGACTGCTGTTGCACCAAAAACGTCACAAACATCTCAAACATCGCAAACACCAGCACAGAGCTCTGCAAAGACAAGCCCAGCAACAACACCTAGCGCCTCATCAACACAGAAAACAACCCAGCCAACACCTTCTGCTGCACCAAAAACTGACTCATCGAGCACGGAATATTGGATTCAAGTTGGCAGTTTTTCGCAACAAGATACTGCGGAAAAACTTCGCAGTGAATATATAACTCGTGGCATGACAGCCATCATTGCGCAAAAGGATGTCGGCGGTAAAACCTATTATCAAGTCAAGGTTGGGCCTTATGCATCATCGGATGAGGCAAAAAAATGGCTTCTTACGGTAAAATCCGTCAAAGGCGCAAGCCAGGATGCCTTTGTTACAAGCCGGTAAGAATTCGACAATATACAGAGCGCTCCGTACAAAGCACTCCATGATAAATTTGTTTGACAGCAGGCGATTTGGAGGCTAAACTTTTTTAGGCACTTAATGCCAACGGAATTTTCCGTTTTTACCAATCAAGCAAAGGAGTCGCCAATGAGAAAGATCATTCTCGGTCTGCTTGCTCTTCTTATGGCAGTTTACCTCGTGCTGCCAGCCACGGCTCAGGCAAAAAAACCTCTAAAGGTCGCCTTTGTATATATCGGCCCGCCAGGTGATCTCGGTTGGACCTATGAGCATGAACGAGGACGGCTAGCTCTACAGAAATATTTCGGCGATAAAATCGAAACCAAATATGTAGAAAATGTTCCAGAGGGCCCGGATGCAGAGCGTATCATTCGTCAATTCGCTATTCAGGGATTCGATGTTATCTTCACTACAAGTTTTGGTTATATGGACCCAACGTATGCTGTAGCTCAGGAATTCCCAAATATAGTTTTCGAACACTGCTCAGGATATAAGACGGCTCCAAATATGGCTACATACTTTGGACGAATCGAAGAAGCCCGCTACCTAACTGGCATTATTGCTGGCCGCATGACCAAAACCAATAAGATCGGTTATGTAGCAGCCTTCGGAATTCCTGAAGTCGTGAGGGGCCTAAATGGATTCGCTCTAGGAGTACGGTCTGTCAATCCAAATGCAAAGATCCAGGTTGTCTGGACGAATACCTGGTATGACCCCGTAAAAGAAAGAGAAGCTGCAATAGCACTTCTCGACGCGGGCTGCGATATCATTGCACAACACCAGGATACTACAGAGCCTCAAAAAGCAGCACAGGAGCGAGGCAAGCTCTCTATTGGCTATGACTCAGATATGGCAAAATTCGTAGGAGATACTGTTCTTGCCAGCGCAATTTGGAACTGGGAAACCTACTATATCAAGACTATCCAAGAGGTATTGAACGGAACTTGGAAGACACACGCCTACTGGGGTGGATTGAAAGATGATATTGTAAAGCTTTCGGACCTAAGTCCGCGCGTGCCCGCAAATGTTAGGAAAGAAGTGGAGGATACAAAGAAAAAGATATTGGGCGGATGGAGTATCTTTACTGGCCCCATAAAGGATCAGAATGGGAAGATTGTCTACAAGGCGGGCGAAGTCATCCCCGACGACAAACAGCTTTCAATGGATTGGTTTGTTGAAGGGGTGGTAGGTAAGGTTCAGTGATTATTTTCTGCCGGTATGTTTGCTCAAAAAGCAATGCATGCCGGCTTTTTTTTATCTATAAGATCTATGAATGATTCGAATATTCCGAAAGTCGAAATGAGACGCATTTCCAAGTCATTCCCCGGAGTTGTTGCAAATGATTGTATTGATTTCAAACTCCATAAAGGAGAGGTTTTAGCGCTTCTGGGAGAGAATGGCGCAGGAAAGAGCACTTTGATGAATATATTGTGTGGCCTGTATAGGCCGGATCAAGGTGAAATATACATAGACGGACAGCAAGTCGAGATCCATTCTCCGCGAGATGCCCAAAAATATGGAATAGGGATGGTGCACCAGAGTTTTAAGCTCGTAGATTCGATGAATGTTCTTGAAAATATCATTCTAGGCCTCCTCAATGAGCCCTTCGTACCAGATATGAAGCGTGTTCGCAAGCAGCTCATGGAATTAGCATCTCAATACCACCTCAGTGTCGACCCAGACGCTTGTATATGGCAGCTATCTGTCGGAGAGCAGCAGCGTGTGGAAATCCTAAAACTTCTTTACAGGAATGCTGAGGTCTTGATATTGGATGAACCCACTGCCGTCCTTACTCCACAAGAGGCTCATGAGCTGAATCGTGTCATCAAGACCATGAAGCAAGAAGGCAAGTCAGCAATATTCATAACTCATAAAATGGAAGAAGTGATTGAGTTTTCAGACCGCGTCATGGTGCTGCAAAAAGGAAGAGTCGTTGCAGAAACACCTACTTCAGAGACGAGTCCTAAAGAACTAGCGCGAATGATGGTAGGACGCGAAGTCCTCTTTCAAATTGAAAGAAAACCCTATAGCCCTGGAAAAGCAATATTGGAGCTCTCTCACATTGAAGCACTTGGAGATAGAGGCTTACCTGCTCTCAAGGACCTATCATTTAGCCTAAAGGCAGGAGAGATACTCGGTATTGCCGGAGTCGATGGTAATGGACAGAGAGAGCTAGCAGAGGTCGTAACTGGGCTGCGAAAGTCTACAAAAGGAACGCTAAAGATTGCAGATAAAGATATGACCAACAAATCTCCACTCGAGATTATTCGAGAGGGAGTAGCACACATACCTCAGGATAGAGCATCCGTTGGAGCGGTCGGAGATCTCAGTGTCGCATCGAATCTTGCCATGAAGCAATACCGCTCCAAGCCACTTGCTCAGGGAATCATCCTTTTGCCCAAAAGAATCATCGATTTTGCCCGCAAGTTGATAGATAAATTTCGTATTGCCACCCCCTCGCCCAATACTCAAGTCAAATTCCTCTCCGGCGGAAATGTGCAGAAGACGATTCTGGCTAGGGAGATCGGCGCAGCACGCTCGTTGATAATTGCAGTCTATCCATCTCGAGGGCTCGATGTAGGAGCTACAGAGTCAGTAAGGCGTCAACTAATCAATATGCGAGATGAAGGGCTTGGTGTCCTACTTTTCTCGGAGGATCTGGATGAGCTCATGCAGGTCTCGGACCGCATAGCCGTTATTTTCGAAGGGAAGATCATGGATATTTTCGACGCTGAAAATATAGATATCGAACATATTGGAATGCTGATGGCAGGCATGAAGACGGAGGTCGATTGATGAGGCTCGTATTCGAAAAACGAAAGGCGACATCGATTTCGGCCCTTATTCTCGTTCCTCTGATATCATTTGCAGTCTCTCTGTGCCTGACTGCCCTGTTGCTCACAATTTTCGGAGCCGATCCTCTCAAAACCTATTCTGCAATGGCAATTGGTGCTTTTGGGTCTTTGTATGGTTTTGCGGAGACACTTGTAAAAGCCATACCTCTAATGATGACGGGCCTCGGAGTGGCAATTGCTTTTCAGCTAAAGTTTTGGAATATAGGTGCCGAAGGTCAGCTTACGCTGGGCGGCGTAGCCGCGGCGGGAGTGGCTCTTTTTCTAGAGCAATACCTGCCAGGTCCCTTTCTTCTTGTGGGCGCATTATTAGGAGGCTTACTTGCAGGTGCACTTTGGGCAGGCATTCCTGCGATTCTCAAGACCTCTCTAAATGTCGACGAGACTCTTGTCACCCTTATGATGAATTATATCGCCATTTTGTTCTCAGAATACCTCTATTACGGCCCCTGGCGAGATCCTAAGGGATATGGATTCCCCGGATCGCGTATGTTTTCATCTAATGCTTGGCTTCCACGAATAGTGGGACGCGCGCATATCGGCATTTTAATAGCTTTGTTCGTTGCCCTTGTCCTGTGGTTTATTCTTAGGCGGACTCGCTGGGGCTTCGAGCTGCAGATCATTGGTGCAAGCCAACAAGCAGCAAGGTATCAAGGAGTCGCCGTTGAACGAAATATCGTCCTTGCAATTACGCTTTCCGGGGCTCTCTGCGGACTAGCAGGAGCATTCGAGGTAACAGGGATATCACATCGTTTACAGCAAGGCCTTTCTATTGGTTATGGATATACAGCGATAATAGTTGCATGGATGAGCCAACTCAATCCTCTTGTGATTCCTTTTGTAGCGGTAGCGCTCGCAGCGCTATCTGTAGGAGGCGATCAGGTGCAGATGATAATGGGGCTACCTGCGGCTATGGGTACCGTGATGCAAGGTCTCATACTATTCCCTATGCTAGCAGGCTCCCTGTTCACTGAATACAGGCTTCTGGCAGTAAAAGACAATAAGAGCAACTTGCCTGGATGAAACTTAGGAGTATTGTATGGATTTTGTCACTTCAATTCTGACGATTACCATCCGTGCAGGAACGAGCCTTACCATTGCTACTATTGGAGAAATCTTCACCGAACGCACCGGTATTCTAAATCTCGGTGTCGAGGGAATCATGCTTATGGGCGCCTTGTCTGCTTTTACTGCTGTCTTTTATAGCCACAACATCATGCTGGGAATCTTGGTAGCAATGGTGATCGGAGGTCTGCTCGCCTTAATACATGCTTTTCTTACCACGACAATGAGGGCAAATCAAGTTGTCTCGGGGCTTTCGATAACGCTCTTTGGAACAGGGTTTTCATCATTTCTGGGACAAAGGCTTGGACCAGAATCCAACAATTTCAGGTTAGTAGGCCTTAGAGCAGAGCGAATTCTGCCCTTTGCTCCAAAATGGGCAAAAGACATTCCGATTCTTTCGGCATTTTTGAATCAAGACATAATTACCTATCTCGTATACCTCCTTATTCCCCTAGCATGGTTTTTTCTTTATAAGACAAGACCAGGCCTATGGCTTCGTTCCGTCGGAGAAGATCCCTATACGGCCGATGCAATGGGAATCGATGTTACAAAAACTAGATATTTCTATACTATTATTGGTGGAATGCTAATAGCTTTGGGAGGAGCCCATCTTTCTCTTTCTTACACTCCTGGATGGTCGGAAAATATTACTGGCGGAAGAGGTTGGATTGTGATTGCGCTCGTTATCTTTTCGATGTGGAATCCTGCACGCGCAGTGTGGGGATCCCTATTGTTCGGAGGAATCAACGCAGTCCAGTTTCGTCTTCAGGCATCAGGAACGAGCATACCTGCGAACTTTCTCAACATGTTGCCATATATTGGCACTATAATAGTGCTTGTAGCTATTACATGGTGGGAAGCCCTGTCCAAAAAAGTGGGCGCGCCTGCAGCGCTTGGATCCTCATATATGAGGGAGGAAAAATGAAAAAGGACATCATAGACGCCGCGATTGGAAAAGTACAATGCGACGTCAATTATTCCAATTGTATCCTAGTAGATGTCCTTTCTGGCCGTTTGCTCAAGGATTCTGTTGTTTCGATTAAGAACGGTTATGTAGCTGGAATCAACGATGGGCTTTCGGCAAAGGAAACAATAGACCTCAGAGGAATGTATCTTGCACCTGGTCTTGTCGATGGCCATGTACACATAGAGTCCTCACTTCTCACTCCGGCCGAATATGCAAAAGTCGTAATACCTCACGGAACCACCACTGTAATTGCAGATCCTCATGAGATTGCCAACGTGATGGGCTATGATGGTATGCGCTATATGCTCAATGTTTCGGAAAACATTCCCCTAGATGTTTATTTTATGGTTCCATCGTGCGTACCGGCAACTGATTTCGATACTGCTGGAGCGGCGCTCTATGCCTCTGATATGCATCAGTTTTTACAGGAGCCTCGCGTACTCGGGCTTGGCGAAGTGATGAACTATCCAGGAGTTTTGGCGCAGGATCCGCAGCTTATGGATAAGATCGCACTATTCAAGTCAAATGGAAGGCCTATTGACGGACATTCTCCTGGGCTATCGGGCGCCCGCCTCTCGGCATACATTGCCGCAGGAATAGGCTCTGACCATGAGTGTACCAGCGCAGAAGAAGCATTGGAGAAGGTCGGCAAGGGAATGTACATAATGCTGAGAGAAGGCTCTACAGCAAAGGATTTGCGCAACTTGTTATCGGCAGTTAGACGAGAAAACGCAGGGCGCTTCATGCTATGTTCAGATGACCGTCATTGCAACGATCTACGCGATGAGGGCCACATAGACTTCTCACTAAGGCTTATGCTGGAAGCAGGCGTCGATCCTATAGATGCAATTCGCATAGCTTCGAGCAATGCAGCTAGATGGTTTGGAATTCCTTCTCAAGGTGCTATTGCTCCAGGTTATAAGGCCGATTTTATCGTGTTCCCCTCATTTGAATCCTTCGAGATCAAAGC
>Ga0255347_1003398_pt1 | contig 20771 bp, 22 predicted proteins | sample wastewater_treat_2_FD_192479 | JGI IMG/M metagenome (GOLD analysis project Ga0255347, IMG submission 192479) | Wastewater microbial communities from Lulu Island WWTP, Vancouver, Canada - plant24 | ecosystem: Engineered > WWTP > Wastewater > Unclassified | place: Canada: Vancouver, British...
TCAGGCGGCAGCAGTTCATTGACATCGTCATAGGTTAAAAACCCCTTTTGCTCCCCCAGCGAAAGTAACTTTTTGAATTCATCAGACTGAAGTTCTTTGGCCATTTGGCTTCCCCCGAATTTTTATTGTCGTTTATTGTAATTGCTTCTCTTGTCTTATTAAATCCTGCTTTTGGAAAGTCAACTCGCGTATCATTTCCTCGTCACCATCTTCCTGAGCCTGCCTTAACTGATGCTGAAGCAGGCGTTTTTTTTCTCTGTACCACTTTTCTTTTATCCGGCGGATATTGTCTGCGAAATTACGCCCTACCATATTCTCATCGGTCGGAGGGGCCTCGATACTTAATTTATAAATCATGTCTTTGAGCGGTTTGTCCGCATCCGTAGGCAGGAGCACCTGTAGATCTATAAAACCAAGCAGTTTATAGGTCTGAATCATTTTTGCCCCCAAATCCTTCAGCTGCTCATCGAGAAATAAATCAATAATTTCTTCGCTCTCCACAAGCAAGATATTTTGCGGATACTCAAGCATCAAACGAATCAGGTTGACCTCAAGAGCGCTCCTGCCCGTTTGTGCCGTCTGACCGGGGCTGCCCTGGGCCGGCCTTGTGCGGCTTGTTTTTCGATAAGCTTCTTTTTTCAATAAAGCCTGATCTATCCCCAATTTCTCGGATATCCGTTTAATGAAGAGATTCCTTTCCAGACCATCTCCGATTTTTTCCAGGAACTCCATCGCTGTCTTGAGCAGATCACGGTTTTCCTCAAAAGTTTTGCCGTCTCCCAGGACATTGTCAATATAATAATCACTGACTGTGGGGGCGGCGGCAATCAAAGCAGCCATTTTTTCTTTTCCATGTTTTTTGACAAATTCATCCGGGTCGCTGCCATCAGGCAGTACCAGCGCACGTGCGCGCATATTGGCGGCCAAAAACAGCTCCAGAGCCCGGTCGAGTGCCCGGCGCCCCGCCTCGTCCGGATCGAACAAGGCGACCACGTCCTTGGTGTAGCGACGCAAAAGATCCAGATGTTCTCTGGTCAGAGCCGTTCCCAGGGTCGCCACCACATTGCGTATACCGGCATCCCACAAAGATATAACGTCGAAGTATCCTTCCACGATCAGGCAAAAACCTTCCTGTCGGATCGCCTCTCTGGCCCTGTTCAGTCCGTATAAATTTTTCCCTTTGGTATAGACTGATGATTCCGGTGAGTTTAGGTATTTCGGTTCGCCACGGCCAATGATTCTGCCGCCGAATGCGATCACCTCGCCGAAAACATTCTCAATGGGAAAGATCAAACGGCCGCGAAAGCGATCATAGAAGCCTTCTTCCCTGCCGGCAACGACCAATCCCGCCTGCTCGGCCAGTTTCAAGGACAGTCCGCCCCCTTCCAGATGATCAGCAAGAGATCTCCATCTATCCGGCGCGTATCCCAGCCTGAATTGCCTGGAAACCTCTTCCGTTAAAGAGCGTGCCTGCAGGTAATCGCGGGCGGCCTTGCCCTCCGGTGACGAGAGATTACCGGCAAACCAATTAGCAGCCCTGAGGTTAATTCCGATAATGTCGTCGCGTTTTTCATCTTTATCGCCGCCCCGACCAAAAGTCCTGACCGGAAGAGTAACACCCGTTTTTTCCGCCAGATGACGAATAGCCTCAGGAAAACTCATGTCGGCAATTTTCATCAGCAGCGTGATGGCATTGCCTCCTTCTCCACATCCGAAACAGTAAAAAATCTGTTTTTCACGATTAACGGTAAAGGAGGGGGTTTTTTCCTGGTGAAAAGGGCAGAGTCCCAGATAATTTCTGCCTGCTTTTTTTAACGTCAGGTACTCGCCCGCGAGTTCGACAATATCCACCCTGCTTTTAATCTCTTCAATCTTGCTGTCGTCAAAACGCACGAATGATCGCCTTACCCCTCAGATTTTGATGGACCAAGTCCGGGCAGACATGCCCTCACTGAGACAGAAGCGCTTTCACTTTTTCGCCGGCGGCTTTACCGTCCGCCCTGCCGGCGATCTTCGGCATCAGTGCTTTCATAACCTTGCCCATGTCCTTTGCCGAAACGGCACCTGTTTCGGCGATAAGCTCCCTGATGAGTGCCTCCACCTCCTCTTCCGTCATCTGGGCCGGCATGAATGACTGGAGAACTTTCAGCTCCGCCTCCTCTTTTTCTACCAGATCCTGCCGGCCACCCCTGGCAAACTGCTCAATGGAGTCTTTTCTCTGTTTGACCATCTGCGACAAAATCTGCATCGACTCCGCCTCATTGGGCACACGCGCCAGGTCTATTTCCTTATTGTGCAAAGCGGTTTTCAACATCCTGAGCGCTGAGAGCGTAACTTTGTCCCTCGCCTTTGCCGCCGCCACCATTTGTTGTTCAATTTTGACATTCAATTCCATCTTGCACCTCTTACCCGAGTTGATCTTCCAGTTTTCTTCCGGCCAGCAGATGCATGTGCAGGTGAAACACAACCTGGCCTCCATCGGAGTTGCAGTTGATTACCGTTCGAAAACCGTTTGCGGCAACCCGCTTGATTTCAGCGACTTTTTGTGAGGCCCGCACCATTTGCGTGACGATTTCCAGCTGGCCGGCCGCCACATCCATTAAAGTGGGAATGTGAATCTTGGGAATAATGACCACATGTACCGGCGCCATGGGCTGAATATCGTCAAAAGCCAGCACCGTATCGTCTTCATAAACTTTCGAGCAGGGGATTTCTCCCCGGGCAATTTTACAAAAGATACAATCAGACATATCTCCCTCCTGCTTCTATGATTTCTCTTTTGCTTTTGCGATGGCCTCCACAAGCCCGATCGCTCCCGTGTACAAAGCGCGGCCGATGATCACTCCGTAGAAAGAACAGTCACGAACAGCCAAAAGCCTGTCGATATCCGCCAGCGTCGCCACGCCGCCGGAGGCGATGACCGGGACAGACACGGCCCGCGCCAGCGCCCTTGTTTGCTCCACGTTCACTCCCGTTTCCATGCCGTCGCGCTGTATATCTGTATAAACAATGGCCATAATATCACAGTCCGCAAACTGTTCGGCTAGATCAATCGCGTTTTGGCCTGTTTTTTGCGTCCAACCATGAACCGCTACCTGCCCCTCCAGTGCATCGATGCCCAGAATGATTTTTCCCGGATATTTATTTGTCGCCTGCCGGACAAATTCTTCATCCAAAACGGCGGCTGTCCCGAGAATCACGTTGGCCACGCCATTTTCCAGGTAGTGGCTGATCGTTTCCATATTACGGATGCCACCTCCCACTTCGACCGGCACTCCGACAGTTTGGGCGATCTCCAATATGACGGGTGCGTTCTTCGGCAAACCGGCAACAGATCCGTTCAAATCCACAATGTGGATTCTTTCCGCCCCTTCTTGAGCCCAGCGACGGGCCATGTCTACGGGATTGTCACAATAGACGGTAACACGTTCAAAGTCGCCCTGTGCCAGGCGGACACACTGACCGTTTTTTATGTCGACAGCGGGAATAATGATCAAGTCAAAAGACTCCGTTGTAAAATAATTAAATTACGACAAGCAACCCGTTAATCATGATTAAGTGCGTCGGCTTTTGGAACCGTCAAAGCCGATACAAAGTCAGCGACCGGGCTGGTTTTCAAAAACGGGAAAGGTCTCAAAAACCTCATCAACACCCAGTCTGGTCAATTCGCGTGCTGTCACCCATTTGGCGCCGCCTTTGAAAAAGGAAGATGCCAAAAACAGATCTTCCATCAGAGACTTTTGCGTCCTGTCAAAAATACCGCGCCACAGACTGCTGCCATCCTTGACGGAAATCAAATGGATCTCGAATGATACCGAGGCGGGGGTTTTTGCCGAATAGCTGTAGCCGACTCTTTCGCGACAGCGATAAACAAAACCGGCCACAACAACATCCGCAGCGAGCTCCCGGCCGGTTTGCTGCACCGCCTCCAGCATCGAACCCTTGAGAGTGGAGGAGGAAATCCGCCGATAGACACCTGCCGCTCTTTCCGGGGCGATAATTTCCACATTTTTCAACTCTCTTAATTTGCTTATGAATATTTCTTCCAGATTTGTTTGTGCCCCCTGAGCAACGGCTCCACCTGAATTAACATGGCCGCACAACGGACAGCGCACGGTTGTTGAAGCGGAATTCTCCGGTTCCAGCGCCATAAATGGAATAACAGCCAGGCGCGTTTTCGTCACAACTGTGATATTTTCGTCGCCCTGAGCTGCTGCACCGCAGGGGATAGCCAGAACAAAACAAAAAAACAATATGATCCGAATGACCTGCCCAATCCCGTATCTGTCCTGCATTTTGCCTCCTTGCACTTGAGTTTAAAGCGTTCCCTTGGTGGACAAAACACCTTTGTTTTCCGGGTTAATGGTTACAGCCTCCCGCAGGGCCCGTGCAAAAGCCTTAAATACCGCTTCGATAATATGATGACTGTTACCGCCGTAAACAAGATTTATATGCAGTGTCACTCCGCTGTGGTCGGTGAAGGCCTTGAAAAACTCTTTAACCAGTGCCGGTTCGAACTCACCAATCTTCCGCCGCTCATGCTCTACATGATAAACAAGATAGGGACGTCCGGAAACATCCACATCGACACGGCACAGACTCTCGTCCATCGGCACGGATGCTGAACCATATCTGTTGATCTGGCTCTTGTCTCCCAGCGCCTGAGCAAGCGCCTTTCCCAGACAGATGCCCAGATCTTCCACCAGATGGTGATCATCTATTTCCGTATCACCGGCACCCTTGACCGTCAACTTAAAGCGCCCGTGGCGGGCAAACAGCTCCAGCATATGGTTGAAAAATGGTATCGTCGTGTCGATCCTGCCGGAGTCAGGCCGATCGAGGTCAATTTCCAGCGCAATATCCGTTTCGGTCGTTTTACGAACCACCTTCGCTTTCCTGGCCATGAATGCCCTCCCGTTTAAATGACTTTGTTGAGCGGGTATTCGATGATTCCCTGCGCGCCCGCCTCGAGAAGTTGCGGAATAATGTCCCGAACCACACCGGTATCGACGACTGTTTCAATGGCAAACCACTCTTCTGAATAAAGGCTGGAAATAGTCGGCGCCTTCAGTGCGGGCAGGAGCTTCATCACGCGTTCAAGATTGCCGCGTGCGACATTGAGTTTAAGCCCGACTTTTCCCATCGCCAGCAGCGACCCGGTAAGCAGGGTTCTGATCTGCTCTATTTTTTTACGTTTCCAGGGATTGTTCCATGCTTCCTTGTTGGCGATGAGCCGCGTGTTGGTTTTCATCAATTCATGCACAATGCGCAACTTGTTGGCACGGATGGTGGAGCCGGTTTCCGTCACTTCCACAACCGCATCCACCAGGCCGTCGACAACCTTCGCCTCGGTCGCTCCCCAGGAAAACTCCACCTGAACATTAATGTTTCTTTCCGCGAAATACCTTTTAGTAAAAGCCACCAGCTCGGTGGAGATACGTTTGCCCTCCATGTCTTCAATCGCGCGAACAGGCGAATCGTCCCGCACGACCAGCACCCAACGCGCCTGACGGGTAGATACTTTCGAATAAACCAGATCCTGAACCGCCATCACGTCGGAATCGTTTTCCATGATCCAGTCGATGCCTGTGAGCCCCAAATCAAGATGCCCGTCCTCAACGTAACGGGACATCTCCTGTGCGCGAACCAGTGTGCAGGAGAGCTCCGGATCGTCGATGTCCGGAAAATAGCTCCGGCTGTCGTAGGTAATACGCCAGCCTGCCTTTTTGAACAATTCCACGGTAGAGTTTTCCAGGCTTCCCTTGGGAATGCCCAGCTTCAAAATATTCATTTGTATACATCCTCCGGGTCAAAAACCTTTTTCCCCACCACGACAAAGCCGCCTCCTTCACGTTTTCGGAAAAAACACGACCTGTGCCCTGTATGACAGGCCGCGCCGCCCACCTGCTCCACCTGAAGCAGAATCGTGTCGTCGTCACAGTCGATGTAAATGTCTTTCACGATCTGGACATTTCCGGAACTTTCGCCTTTGACCCACAGTTTCTGACGCGAACGGCTCCAGAAGGTAGCCTTCCCCGTAAGCAGTGTCGCCTCCCAGGATTCCCTGTTCATGTAGGCCATCATCAATACTTCTTTAGTTTCGGCATCTTGTACTATGGCGGGCACCAAACCACCGGATTTATCAAATTTCGGTTCAATCATTTTTTCTTCTTACCACCTTATTTACGAAACTGCTTTAATTAAATGATGAATCTTATTAAATCAAGCAATATTTTATCTGGATAATTCTTAATTTGTGCCTTGCCTGGGCCCGTCAATCATGTTAAAAAATACGCACATTGACCCGGCTTAAGGTTGATACTAAATTAACCGGAGGTTGCGCTTATGCAGCTGCTAATGGGAGGAGCAGTTATATCTGTTTTGGGACTGATCGGTCTGCTTGCCTGGTGGAGTGAATTTATAGATCTTCTGCAGGGTGCCCTGCCCGTTTTCATGCTGCTGGGAGGGGCACTGGCCATTTATGTCGGGTTCGACGAAATGCATGACAAGATCCGACAGGAAAGACAACGCCAGTCGGAAGAACTGGAAAAAGCCAGAGAAGAAATCGAAACTGCCAGGGCCGAAGCCGGGCGCTATCGCGAGGAGCTCGATCGCCTGAAAAAAGACGCCCAGGAAGCCGTTCCAGGAATCCGCAAATAAATTAACCTTGACACGGCCGGACAAATCAAATAATACCCTCGTCCACGACGTAAAATTACAGGCTTCAAGATGCCAGATACTTCCATAAACAAAGTCTCGCACCACTGCATCTATATGTATAGATGCCTGCTTGCCTAAGCGACATCAGGTAAGCGGGCTTACAGCAAACCAGCAGTTAAGTAATAATAAAACATCAACGGCAGTAACGTTATAATTTCTATAGAAAAAGGGAGGATTGGATCCGATGAAAAAGTCGACTTTTTTTGGTACAACATTTTCATTCAGCGTATTGTTGGTCACGCTTGTTTTCTGCTCAGCCGTCTTTGCGCAAACCACGCTGACCTATAGCATTTTTTTCCCGGCCACCCACGCACAGGCCAAGGCAGGCGAATCCTGGGCCAAGGAAATCGAAAAGCGCACCGGGGGAAAGGTTAAAATCAACATCTTTGCCGGCGGCTCACTGACCCCCGCACCTCAGGTGTATGACGGTGTGGTCAAGGGCATCTCCGATATCGGCATGTCGTGCTTTGCCTATACTCCGGGCCGCTTCCCGCTTATCGAAGCGTTGGATCTTCCCATGGGCTACCCCACAGGCATGGTCGCAACAAAGGTGGCCAATGATTTTGCAAAAAAAATGAATCCGCCTGAGCTCAATGACGTCAAACTCCTGTACATTCACGCCCACGGCCCCGGTCTTCTGCACACGCAAAAACCAGTCGCTAAACTGGCGGACCTGCAGGGCATGAAAATTCGCTCCACCGGCCTGAGTTCAAAAATCGTAAAAAGTCTGGGAGGAGTTTCTGTGGCCATGCCGCAGGGCGATACGTACGAGGCTCTCCAGAAAGGTGTTGTCCAGGGTACTTTTGCGCCTGTGGAAACCCTGAAAGGCTGGAAACAGGGCCAGGTGGTCAAATACACGACCGACTGCGCCGGCATCGGCTACACAACCGCCATGTTCGTGGTCATGAACAAGCAGAAATGGGATAAACTCCCCAAAGACGTGCAAAAAGTTTTCGAAGATGTCAGCAGTGAATGGATTACTGTGGCGGGCAAGGCCTGGGACGATGCCGATGATGAAGGCTACAAGTTCATCGCCGGCCTGGGCAACAAAGTCATCAAGCTGACGCCTGAAGAATCCGTAAAATGGGAAAAATCCGTGGAACCGGTAGTGGATGAGTATGTGAAAACCATGGAAGACAAAAACATCCCCGGAAAAAAGGCGGTGGATGAAATCCGCACTTTAATCAAACTGCACTCGCAGGCGGGGAAATAAACGACGGAAGATCAATGTTGAGCCCGACAAAATACCTGGCGCGCGCCGGCAAGGCCTTTAACATCCTTGCCTGCGCCGCCGTGGTCGCCATGATGCTCCTGTCCACGGCGGACGTCGTTTTGCGTATCTTCGGCAGACCAATTCCCGGTACATACGAATTGGTCGGATTTCTGGGAGCGCTTGTCGTGTCTTTCGCCCTTGCTTTCACCTCTATGGAAAAAGGGCATATCGCCGTGGAAATTCTTGTGGAGAAACTTCCCCTGCGCTACCGCCTGGCAATTGATGCGTTTTGTAACCTGGCCGGTGCTTTTTTATTTTCCATGATCGGCTATCAGGCCTTTATCTACGCACTGGACATCAAAAACAGCGGCGAGGTGTCACCGACACTGCACATCCCTGCCTATCCTTTCATTTTCGGTATCTCTCTGGGCTGCACTCTTTTGTGCCTTCTGTTAGCCGCCGATTTTGTCAAATCCCTGCGAAGGACTATTGAAGCATGAGCCCTTTCGTAATCGGTCTGGCCGGCTTTGCCGTTTTGATTATCCTCATGTTTCTGAGAATGCCCGTCGGGTTTGTCATGGCGCTGGTGGGATATCTGGGCTTCGGCATCATCATTTCCTGGAGCGCCGCATCCAGCCTTATCATCCGTGATTTTTACGCGACGTTCAGTTCTTATAACTTAACGGTCGTCCCCCTGTTTGTCCTGATGGGACAGGTTGCTTTTCACTCCGGCATCAGCGGCCGGCTTTTCAACTCGGCCAACAAATTTTTCGGACATCTGCCCGGCGGTTTGGCGATCGCCACAATCGGCGCCTGCGCCGGCTTTTCCGCTGTGAGCGGTTCCACCAGCGCAACTGCCGCCACCATGGCGTCCGTGGCTTTGCCGGAAATGAAAAAATTCAAATACGATCCGGCCCTGGCCACCGGTGTGGTCGCCGCGGGAGGAAGCCTCGGCATTCTCATTCCACCAAGCACGATATTTATTATCTACGGCATCATGACCGAGCAATCGATCGGCGAACTGTTCATTGCCGGCGTCATTCCGGGCATTTTGCTGTCTTTGTTTTTTATCATTTCCATTCTGATCTGGACACGCTTCAACCCTGAAATAGGGCCGCGGGCCCCACGAAGTTCATGGAATGAAAGGATCAAATCTCTTTCCGGCATTATTGAAACTTTGATCCTGTTTGTGCTGGTAATGGGAGGTTTGTTTGCGGGCTTTTTCACACCAACGGAAGCGGCGGGAATCGGCGCTTCCGGCACCATCGTGATCGCGCTGGCCGGCCGGCGTCTCAGCTGGCAGGGATTCGTCAGAGCCCTTTACGACACCACGCGCATCTCTTGTATGATTTTCGTGGTTGTCGCCGGTGCCACGGTTTTCGGCCATTTTCTGGCGGTAACACAAATACCGGCCAATATCGGCGCCTTCGTCGCAGACCTGCAGTTCCATCCGATGATTATCATGGGCTTCATTATCGTTATCTACTTATTCCTGGGCTGTCTGATGGATTCACTGGCCATGATCATGCTGACCATTCCCATTATTTACCCGGTAGTTCTCGCCATGGGGTATGACCCCATCTGGTTCGGCGTTGTCATCGTCGTGATCGCCGAAATGGGCGTTATCACACCGCCGGTCGGCATCAACGCCTACGTGGTTGCCGGAGTTGCCCGGGACGTGCCGCTGCATCTCATCTTCAGAGGCGCTCTGCACATGCTCTATGCAATGCTTGCACTGGCCGTTTTGTTACTTGTTTTTCCGAAACTTGCCACTTTCCTTCCCCAGCTCATCAGATAGAGACCACACCTGGACGATTAACCCATCGTGCCTCGGACGCTCGTGAAACTTCCACACATTCATGCACGGTGGTTTGAGTTGTCATTTTGTTCCTTCCGTTGGCTGTTCCTCCTGACGGTAGATTTCGAAAAATAATTTCCAGATTGCTAAAAACAGGGAGGCGATGACCGGTCCGAGAACAAAGCCGCTCACCCCGAAGATTGACAAGCCGCCCAATGTGGAAAGAAATATCAATAAAGAATGCATTTTGATATCTTTTCCCATAAGCACGGGGCGCAACAATGTGTCCACGCTGCTGATCACCACCGCACCGAAAATCAATACCGTCAGCCCCTGCCAGATCTGTCCCTGGATGAGCAGGACGATTCCGGCCGGCACCCAGATGATCGAGCAGCCTACCGCCGGCAGAATGGATAGTCCCAGCATGAGGACTCCCCAGACCAGCGCCCCCTCGATCCCCACAATAAAAAATACCAGTCCGCCCAGAAATCCCTGGATGCCGCCGATGACAAACGTGAATTTCAGTGTCGCCTTGGCCGTCGATAAAAATTCATGGATGAAGATATTTACATGGCCTTTATTGACCGGTATGAAGTCGGTGAGGTTGTCTACGAGCTTTTCGCCGTCGCGCAGAAAATAATACAGGCAGTATAGCATAACGGCGAACTGCAGGATGAACACCACCGTGTTTTGCGTGAGTGAGGTAAGATTCCTGACAAGAAAGTCGGACACGGCCGTCATGACTTCAACGAGCTTACCGGTGATGAACTCTTCGTCGATTTGCAGTTTTGCCAAAAAGGGATGGTTGCTTATAAAGGAAAAGGTCTTCTGGATGGTTTCGATCCACTGCCCCGACGATGTCTGCAGTGATGAGTAAATATCTATACTCTCCGCTATCAGCAGACTGATCAGCAGGCTCACCGGGAGGACCATGGCCAGCACCACGGCAACCAATGTGAGCCCCGCCGCAATATTGGGGCTTTTAGTTTTACGGTTGATGAGGCGGTTAAGCGGCGTAAAAATTGCCGCGACAAGTACGGCCCAGAAAATAGCGAAAAAGAAAGGTTTGAGAATATAGGCGAAAAAGACGCTCACCAGCGCCAGAAAAAGAAAGAAGACAATATTTTGAAAAGACGCAAAGGTCATTTTGTTCATCTTGCCATCCTCCCTGTACGGATCATCTTATCTTTACGGGGCAAGGCATCGGTGTTGTTATTTTTTACCCTGCTCCGGCAATCAGACATAAAAAACTCTCTCACTTCAGTGTCATATGGAAAAGGTGGCCGCCGATCACTCAAGCCGCCCGGCATATATTGAAATCTTAAATATAGTTTATCCTGTTTAGCGTTTGTCGCGGGGGCCCGGCGGGGCGCTTTTCGGTCTCTTTGCACCGGGCTTGTTATATCTGGGAGGTTTCCCGGGCGGGTGATATCTCATGCCCCTGACACCCCAGTTATTTGATTTTTCCCAATATCTGTCCTTTTTCCAGCCCCGCCAGTTCCTCTCCATTTCATGATGGGGGATGGGATGGTAATGCCATTCATGGCCTCGCCAGCGGCGATCATGATAATAGCCACGCCAGCCTAGAGCCACCCGTCTGTAGAAGTGCGGCACCCGGTTATAATAAACCCATCCTCTGTCGTGGTGGCGGGACCGGTACCAGCGTCCGCTCCAGGGGCGCCACCACCATCCGCCGTAAAAGAAGATATCGTCCCGAACATCGGGCACTACATAGACATCCGTTTCCGGTATCACGACAACATGAGGCGGTACGGGAAAAATTATCGGCGGCGGCAATGGAATGTTTACCCGCAGCTGAACATCCGCTCTGGCCGTCCACAGCAAGGGAGCGAAAACGATCATCAACACCAACAGTGTCTTTAAAAACATTTTTTTCATCTGACGCTCTCTTTTTTCGCCTGCCGTCAACATGGATTAAGTGTTAAAAGCTCCGCCTGTTCTTTCTTTGGGATATTTGAATTTACCTTTTCCCGGGTATAATTTCAAGCCAGTAGTCATCCGGATCATTTATAAAGTATATGCCCATCTTTTTGTTTTCAAAACAGATGCAGCCCATTTTTTCGTGCAGTCTGTGGGCCGCATCAAAGTCGTCGACACGAAAGGCCAGGTGAAATTCGTTGTCGCCCAGATTGTAAGGCTCATGGCGGTCCTTCATCCAGGTAAGTTCCAGCTGGTGGGGAGTTACACCGTCACCCAGGAAAACCAGAATAAAACTGCCGTCGGCGGCCTCACGGCGGCGCACCTCCTCAAGGCCGAGGGCTTCGCGGTAGAAAGCCAGACTTTTTTCCAGATTCAATACATTAAAATTATTGTGAGCGAATTGAAATTTCATCGTCCCCCCATCTTGTTGTGCTCTATGGCCTGAGTTTGTCGAGGCCGAACATCCTTGTCATAATTTTATCAAACCTTCCTGCCGGCAGGCTGGCCACCAGAGGAAGACGTGTGGAGGATTTTCCCAGACGGATAATCTTGGGAATTCTTTTCGAAAACAGCTTATCGACAAGCTGTGAGGAAAACTCCTCGGCCGATGTGGGATCTTTTTGGGAAGACATGGCACGCGCTTCTATATGGCGGACCAGCGGCGTGTAAACCGACTTCGGGCTCAGCCTGATATTGTGCATGGCTGCTTTGCCGAAGTCAGATTTAATTGCCCCCGGTTGAACCGTAACTACATCAATGCCCAAAGGTGCAAGCTCAATCCTGAGGGATGTGGACAAAAGGTTGACGGCAGCCTTTGTGGAACAATAGGCGCCGGCAAACGGAGTGGCACAGATTCCGGACACACTGGCGATATTGACGACAAGGCCCAAGCGCTCTTTGATCATGTGCGGCACGACGGACTTCGTCAGCGCCATCAGGCCGATCACATTGGTCTCGAACTGGCGGCGTAAATCATCTATGGGCAGATCAATCATCGGCCCGATGAGCGCGTAGCCTGCATTGTTAACCAGCACATCGATCCTGCCGGCTTTTGACATAACTTCGGCCACACACGCGTCAATGGAATCCTGACTGGTGACATCGAGAGCCGCCGTTTCCATACCCTCCTGTTTCAGGTTTTCAATAACCTCCGGTTTACGCGCCGTAGCGAAGACGCGGCAGCCCCGCGAGGCGAATTCCCTTGCCAGGGCCAGGCCGATTCCCGAAGAACAGCCGGAAATAAGAACCACTGAATTCTTGTCCATCGTGATCTCCTCCTCTGTTATAAACAATCCTGTAAAAGCGCAGCTACCAGCTCCGGGGTGACATCCCTTTTTTCACCAAGTCTCACCATACCATGAGCTTTGAGCTGCCCGACAACCTCCGGAATGATGCCCTTATCGATACCATAGTGGCAAAGGCGGGTAGAAACCCCCATCCTCTCGAAAAAATCACGCGTCTTTTCGATGGCCATTTCAATGCGCGCCTCGTCGTCGCCACTTTGGATACCCCACACGCGCTGTGCGTACTGTAGAAGTTTTTCTTTCTTTTCTCCGGCACGTATTTTCAGCATGGCCGGCAGCACGACCGCCAGTGTTTTCCCGTGGTCCAGCCCCTTGAGTGCCGTGAGTTCATGGCCTATCATGTGGGTGGCCCAGTCCTGAGGAACACCGGCGCTGATCAGACCGTTGAGTCCCAGTGTGGCACACCACATCAGATTGGCGCGTACGTCGTAATTTTCCGGCTCGGCCAGGGCTTTGGGCCCTTCCTCTATCAGTGTCAGCAATATTCCTTCGGCGAAACGATCCTGGAGTTTGCCGTTTACCGGATATGTCAAATATTGTTCGGTCACATGAACAAACGTGTCCACGACTCCGTTTCCGATTTGCTCGGCGGGCAATGTATAGGTCTTGGTCGGATCAAGCACGGAAAATTCAGGAAAAAGTACCTGGTTGTTGAAGGGAAGCTTGGCATTGAGAGCCCGGTGCGTGATCACCGCACCGCTGTTCATTTCCGAGCCGGTGGCCGGAAGAGTCAGGACCGTCCCGAAAGGCAGGGCACGTTCAACTGTCATACCGTACTTTTTGACAATTTCCCAAGGCTCGCCCTGATAAAGAGCTGCCGCCGCAATAAATTTTGTCCCGTCGATGACTGATCCGCCGCCGACTGCCAGAAGATAATCGATATTTTCTCTTAGCACTCTCTCGACACACTGCATCAGTGTTTCGTAGGTCGGATTGGGCTCTATGCCGCCGAACTCGGTAACTTCAAATCCGGCAAGCGCCGCCAACACCTCGTCATAGATCTTGTTGCGTTTGATGCTGCCTCCTCCAAAGGTTATCATGACTTTGGAGCCCTGCGGAATTTCCTTGCCGACGGCCCTGATCGTTTCTTTACCGAAAATAATTTTGGTCGGGTTGTAAAAAACGAAATTATTCATAGTTGTACTCTCCCCTTTTGATTTTATTGAGGACTGCCGGCCGTATTTCAGCCGGCAAACTAATTACGCGACACCTTTCGTCCGCAAGGATCACTTTGCCCCTATCTCATGGTGTATTTTAAACACAGAACACGCGGCAAGACAAGACCCGCAGTTTTGCGGTTAATTCACTGTGCTTTTCGAATCAGAAGCCCCGTCGTGGACACGCGGATTTCCAGTGTGGCCGGTTTGTCCGTGTTGATGAAGGCCGCAGAGCCATACTGGCAGTCGAGGAGAGGACGGAAAACAGGATAGATCCGCCGCAGATTGAAGATATCCAGGGGTTTGTCACTGGATATGGAGTACAGGGTGCGCGGCCCGGAGAGTTCATCTTCAATATTCATATAGCGTCCTGATACTCTGTCGAGCTCATAAAAAGTGTGCAGGCCGAAGACATTGGCAATGGGCTTCCACTTGAGAATATGGGCATCAACGTACAGAGAGTCTCCGGCAATTTGATAGAATGCCTCACGCCCGTCGGCAAAACGGAAGTGCGCGGTCACCCTCTTTTCTCCTGCTGGCTCGACCCTGACTACAGCCGCCACCTCTTCATGCGTCAGCGCCCGGTAGCCTTTTGTCGCGACGGCAATCGTACCGGACAAAGCGGCCAGTGAGAAACACAAAAGAGCACACAAAACAGCGGTCAAAGATCCGAAGATTTTCTTCTTACGTACTGTCGCCACTGTCAGAACAAGAAAAAGAAGGCACAAAATACCAAAACCTGTCGTCAAAAGCGTAAGCATCTTCTCCATGTTCTTCTTCCCCTTTCATGCCAATGAATGTCCTTTTGCAGCACACCTCTGAAAAATCAACAAATCCATCAATCGGAAACGGATCCTGTCCCTCCCCTTCGCTCGTATTCTGCGCGAAGCTCACCGGCGGTCTTCACGCCGCCATGTGCCGGGAGGAAGATTCTGCAACCCGTGTCGAGAAGTCGCCTCCAGCTTTCAGTAAGCTCCCGCTGGTCTTCGGCAAAAGGCGGAAAAGCCGACGAGCGGCACATCCCAAAAAGGGTATCGCCCACCACAGCAATCTCTCCGCCAACAATAACGCTCATCGAACCACGTGTATGCCCGGGCGTATGCAGGATGTATGTGTCTGCTCCGAGATCGAAAAGATCGAGACGATCTTCAACGGAAACATCGGGAGGACATGGGGGATAGGCCAGGAGTCTTTCCGGGGCGATCGATGCCATGAAGGCGCCAATTGCGCCGAAAGTCGTGGCGCCCCGTATGACGGGATTGGCTCCTCTTTTGAGGAGCTCCGCCTCGCTTCGGTGAACATATACGGGGCCCCCGAACATTTCCCGAATAAGCGCCGCCCCGCCCGCATGGTCAAAATGGGCGTGCGTGAGTACGATGCCCGCCGGCTTGGTGAGGCCTGCCCTTTTCAATCGCGAAACAAGCTTACGTCTCATGCCCGCTGACCCGGTGTCAATGAGCATATTCCCGGTTCCCCCGGAAACCATGAATATATTGCATCTTCCATCCAGCACCTGCGTCACTTGCTGCCCGTTTTTTGTCGTCCATGTTTTCATGCCGATATTCCCCACAACCGGCCTACAATGAGGGCTCTAATCAAATGCTGACTGCATTGCCGTATTTTTCCGCTCTCTTTTCCCGGAGAACCGCCGTCTATCATCAAAAAGAGGCCATCTTCGGCGTACGACCTTCCGGAACTATATTTGTCATCATGATTTTATGTTGGTAGTCAAGCAAAATAATCGGTGTTTTTCCGTTGAGGCAACAGGCTCCCGCGTGCCACAAATGAAATCTTCGGCCGGCGCCGGAAATCGTTTCTCTTCCATCAGAGAAATCTTCGCTATTTACATGCCGGGGATTCCGTCCTTCATACGCGCCGCTCCGGGATGGCCGGGCCTGCCTGAGAAAGGCCAATCGCGAAATGCCTGATCCGTGTATGAAAAAGGGCCGCCTGCGTTCAACTTTCGCCTGCGGCCCGTCCTGTTATCTTACACCAAAATACACTTCAACTGCGCGGGGTAACCCGCAACTTATCCCAGCCTCTTTTCCAGATCTTCCAGTTCCTTCATAAGCTCCCCGGGCAGGCGGTCTCCGAATCTGGCGTAATGCTCACGGATGCTGAGGACCTCCTGCTTCCATTCATCTGTGTTTACATCCAGAAGCTCGTTCATGTCTGCCTCACTGACACTCAGGCCGCTTGTGTCTATCGCATCCGGTGTGGGCATAAACCCGATCTGGGTTTTTCTGGCCTTGCCTGTTCCGGCACAGCGCTCGAAAACCCACTTGAGTACACGGCTGTTTTCACCGTAGCCGGGCCAGAGCCACTTACCGTCATCTGCTTTTCTAAACCAGTTGACGTAGAAAATCTTCGGCAGATTTTCCGGTGCTGTTTTGGTGCCGATGCCGATCCAGTGCTTGAAATAATCTCCCATATTGTAACCGCAGAATGGCAGCATGGCAAACGGATCTCTTCTAACCTGACCGATGTTGGCGGAGATGGCTGCGGCGGTAATTTCCGAGCCGACAATCGATCCCAGGAACACGCCGTGATTCCAGTTGAAAGCCTCATGCACCAGAGGAATTGTTTTGGGACGGCGGCCGCCGAATAAAAAGGCGCTGATCGGTACACCGTCGGGATTTTCCCAGTCAGGGTCGATGGCCGGACACTGTTTGGCCGGCGCCGTAAATCTGGCGTTGGCATGAGCGGCGACCCTGCCTGCGTCTTTAGTCCACTCTCTGCCCGTCCAGTCGATGATTTTACCTTCTGGAGCATCGTAGCCAATGCCTTCCCACCAGACATCTCCATCCTCGGTCAGGGCGACATTGGTAAAGATCGTATTTCTTTCAATAGACTTCATCGCGTTATAGTTGGATTCTTCAGATGTGCCGGGCGCAACACCAAAGAAACCTGCTTCGGGATTGATCGCATAGAGCCGTCCGTCCGCCCCGAATTTCATCCATGCAATATCGTCACCCACGCATTCCACTTTCCAGCCGGGAATGGTCGGAATCATCATCGCCAGGTTCGTTTTGCCACAGGCGGACGGGAAAGCGGCCGCCACATATTTTTTCTCTCCTGCGGGACTGGTGATGCCGAGAATCAGCATATGCTCGGCAAGCCAGCCCTGTTCACGGGCCATGACCGAGGCGATCCTGAGCGCGAAACACTTCTTGCCTAAAAGAGCGTTTCCACCGTAACCGGACCCGAACGACCAGATCATTTTTTCTTCAGGGAAATGAGAAATATATTTTTTCTCCATCGGGGCGCAAGGCCACAGACCTTCATCCGTTTCGCCTTCGGCCAGTGGCTTGCCCACCGAATGCAAACAGGGGATAAACACACCGTCCTCTCCCAGAACATCGAGCACCTTTTGACCGACGCGGGTCATAATATGCATATTGGCAACAACGTAGGCCGAGTCGGTTATCTCCACGCCAATTTGAGCAATAGGTGAACCTACCGGCCCCATACTGAACGGGATGATGTACATTGTCCGCCCCTTCATGCAGCCTTCATAAAGTCCACGCATCGTCTTTTTCAATTCATCCGGATCGATCCAGTTATTGGTGGGGCCTGCTTCGTCTTTTGTGCGGGCGGCAATATAGGTGCGGTCTTCCACACGAGCCACGTCGGAGGGGTCAGACCGGAACAGGACACAATTGGGACGCTTATCAGGATTGAGCGGTGTAGCCACACCGCTGTCAACCGACGTTTTTATCATGGCATTATATTCGGCCTCACTGCCATCGCACCAGTAAACCTGCTCGGGCTTACAAATTTTAGTCATCTCATCTACCCATGAAATGAGCTTTTTGTTTTTGGTCAAGCTGCTGTCGTTCATAATGCCTCCTTTGGCCGTATTTTCATAACTCCCGTGCAGGAGTTGTTTTCCCTTGCCGACCCCGCCACAAAGTGCCGTCTTACACACTGCGCCGGTTACGTCAAAAGTGGTGAACTATTTTAAAACGGCAAAAAATGCAATCAAATATTTAATCGGATAGGTGCCGGATGACAAGCATTACACCCCGGGAAGAGACAGCTCTTTGTCGGCTTATCATTTTTGCCCGGGCCACCGGTAAAGAATCACACAAATGAATGGTTTTTAAAAAAGACTTTATTAAACAAGCGACAAGACGGATCGGATAATCACGTTTTGGCCTGGCAGGCGGGAACAACTAAATGAGAAGGATATTTAAAGAGCAGACCTTTGACAGTGGCCTGCTCTTTAAACAATCCTGTTGCGCGGTTTATTTTTTTGCTGCTTTTTTTGCGACTTTCTTTGCCGCGGGTTTTTTGGCTGCCGTTTTCTTCGCTGCCTTCTTGGCAACTTTTTTGACCGCCGTTTTCTTGGCAGCTGCTTTCTTCGCTACGGTTTTCTTCGCCGCCTTCTTGGCGACCTTCTTTGCCGCTTTCTTCGCAACTTTTTTTGCTGTTACTGCCATTGGGTTTAGCCTCCTTTTGTTGAGTTTGCTTTTTTCACAACCCACTTCGTTAATTTGACTTGAATTTTACTTTATTTTTTTTATTTGGTCAACAAAAACTATTAAAAAAATGATTAATTCTTTTTATTATTTTTGTGTCCAACAATGATCATTTCGTCAATGAAGTATTGAAAAATAAAAACGACCGATTGTTTATTGTGATTCTGTCTTGTGGAGACAACCGTGAAACCCTCGACTGTCAAGGCTTTCAGCGTTTCACCAGCTCGTTTCACAAAAGATACGTTCTCGCTCCCATGAAACGCTTTGCATAATAGGCATCCTTCAAAGAATTTATACGAATTATTTTTCCGGCTGCAGGAGCGTGAATAAATTTATCGTCGCCGATATAAATACCCACATGAGATATTTTTCCGTGACCTCGCGTCGCGAAGAATACCAGATCTCCTTTTTGCAACCGATGCGGCGAAACTTCGTCTCCTGCATCATACTGGGCTCTGGAATGTCGCGGCAGATCAAGACCGTTTAGCTGATATACCGTCATCGTCAAACCACTGCAGTCAAAACCTGTTTGGGCCGACACGCCTCCCCACAGATAGGGAACACCGATAAAATCATAAGCGCTCTTTACAAGCGAATCTCTCAGATAATCCACACCAAGCTGTTTTTGTCTTACGGCCGGTGAATCTTCAGGAATGACGATATAGAATTCTTCGATGAGGCCCGCCCGCTGGAGTGACTCGGCCCGCAGGCGAGCCTGATCCTTAGATGTGAAATTACCAAAACGCACTTTGAACAGGCCGTCGGACGCTTTAAAATAAGTTGCGTCAAGCCCGCGGTCTTTTAGTTTTTCGGTCAGGCGTAAAGCGTTTTGCACCTGTGCGAAGGCGCCGGCCTGAATAGTATAACCCATCAGCGCCAGATGTTTTTTCTGTGCGACAGCCGGTGTCCGGATCACCTTTACTTCACGGCTGGCACATGACAACAACATCAAAGCGGTAATCAATAGAAAAATGAGACACGTAACCTTGCTTTTTTTCGACGGCACAGATCATTCTCCTGTCTGATTTCTTTGCCGGCTCCAGTTCAGGCGCACAAATTCCTCCGCCTCTTCCCGGTTGATGACCCTGTTTTCCAGTTGCTCGTCTTCGAGTCTGCTGAGAATCTCACCGATCAGTCTGCCCGGCGCGTATCCCATGGCAATCAGATCATCGCCTGTCAAAAGCCTCACCGGCCTGAGTTCTTCAGGAGACGCGCCCGCCATTCCGGCAAGACAGAACTCATAATGGTCGAGCATACCATGACTGGCCAGACAATCAAGCCTGTGCAACTGCAGATGGAGATCAAAATCGGGCATACGTAAAAAACGCTTCAGCCGGGAAGGACGCATTTTTTGAACATTCATGAAGGCCATGTGGTGATGGATCAATGCGATAACCCCCTCACGGCGGACGCGGGAAAATTTCAAACGTCCGGCAATAGCCGCAGCGATTCGTTCGCTTTCCCCGGTGTGCCCGTAAAAGTGCACGCCTTTTTCATCTACCGTACGCGTTGCCGTCTTACCTGTATCATGCAGGAGCGCAGCCCAGGCCAGCGTTGCATTCGTCCGGGGAGCTGTTTCGGCAGCCAGCACCTCAAGCATGATCATCGTATGCTCCCAGACGTCTCCTTCGGGATGGTAGCGGGGCGGCTGTTGCACTCCTTTGAGATCTTCGACTTCCGGCAGAATATGACGCAATAATCCGGTTGCGGACAACAATTCAAAACCGCGGCGGGCACCGCCGCGTGTCAGAATTTTATCCAGCTCTTCGGCCACTCTCTCGGCACTGATGCTTCGTATTTTCTCACTATGTTCCAGGATGGCTTCTTTTGTTTTTGGCTCAAGGGAGAAACCCAGGTTTGCCGCGAAGCGCACTGCCCGGAGCATGCGCAGATAATCTTCGGCAAAGCGCTGATAAGGATCGCCAATGGCGCGTATAATCCGTTTTTCAATGTCTTTCCTTCCGTTAACATAATCGATGATTTGGCCCGATTCCGGATCCATCAAAAGACCATTGACGGTGAAATCACGACGGCAAACATCATCTTCTGCCGTGGAGAATCGAATCTGAGCGGGCCTCCTTCCATCTTCATAAGCTTCGTCACTGCGGAAAGTTGCCACTTCAAAGGAGTGCCCGCCGGCAATCACGGCGGTGACGC
>Ga0255347_1003403_pt1 | contig 20753 bp, 18 predicted proteins | sample wastewater_treat_2_FD_192479 | JGI IMG/M metagenome (GOLD analysis project Ga0255347, IMG submission 192479) | Wastewater microbial communities from Lulu Island WWTP, Vancouver, Canada - plant24 | ecosystem: Engineered > WWTP > Wastewater > Unclassified | place: Canada: Vancouver, British...
CCCTTCGATTATCTGTATCATGAGCCGGCCCATCCGTTCTCCAAGTATCGCATATGGTTCAATAGTCTCATGTTGTTCGGATGGGATGATCGGAGCATTGACTACATATTTTGCATCCCGGCCGCTGAGAACCTCAAGACATTGTTTTGCGATTGAGATAGACACATTCTTCTGGGCTTCCACGGTGCTTGCACCAAGGTGTGGGGTCACAATAATGTTTGGGATACCGATGAGTGGAGAATCTTTTGGCGGTTCTTCTTCAAACACATCTATGGCTGCACCTGCCACCTTTCCTGACTTAACCCCGTCGGCAAGAGCTGCCTCATCAATTATTCCTCCCCTCGCACAGTTGATGATTCTGACCCCGTCTTTCATCGTGGCAAGGGTCTTTTCATTGATGATGTGCCGGGTTTCCTTGATCAGGGGGGTGTGAACTGTGATAATGTCAGCTTTTGTGAAGAGCTCATCAAGGGCCATTGACTCAATCCCCATCTCTGCAGCTTTTTCCGGTGAGATGAACGGATCATATCCGATTATATGCATGTTAAATGAAGAGGCACGTTTGGCAACCTCCCGTCCTATACGTCCAAGCCCGACTATACCAAGGGTCTTTTCATTCAGCTCCACACCCATGAACTTTGATCTCTTCCACTCTCCGGACTGCATGGATGCATTGGCCTGGGGAATATTCCTGCATAGTGCCTGCATCATGGCCATGGTATGTTCGGTTGCTGCCAGGGTATTGCCTTCCGGTGCATTGGCAACAATCACTCCACGCCGGGTTGCAGCGTTCATATCGATATTGTCAACACCTGCACCAGCACGCCCGATAAACCGGAGTTTCTTACCTGCCTCGATGACACGTTCGGTCACCTGGGTCCCTGACCTGACAAGAAGCGCATCATAATTCTCGATGGTAGCAACAAGTTCATCTTCAGAAAGCCCGGTGTTTACATCCACCATGGCATGTTCACGAAGGATTTCTATGCCTTCCTCCGCGAGTTCGTCACTTACAAGGATAGTATACGTCACAGTACTCTCTAAGAAATCACAGTAAGATTACTTGATAGTTCGCAGGAAAAATTATTCAAACAGGGATGTCTGCACATCCCTGTCAACCATGGAAAAACACCGGTTGTCAGACCGTTCATCCCTGATCTCAATAGGGTAACATCCTGTCAGGCAGCCAAGGCAGAGATCATGTTCTGAAAGTCCAATAGCATTCACCATGGACTCTATGGAGACATAATGAAGGCTTGTGGCATTGATACTTTTTCTGACCTCCTCGGCATCCTTGTCACTACCGATGAGTTCTGCCCTTGTTGGCATATCAACACCAAGATAGCAGGGAGCCTTTATGATGGGTGAGCCAATTCTCATGTGTATCTCCCGTGCACCAGCTCCCTGAACCGTTTCAATAATCCGTCTTGAGGTTGTCCCACGCACGATCGAGTCATCTACCAGGACTATAGACTTGTCCCTTATATGATCCGGTATCGGGTTGAGCTTTATCCTGACCGCATTCTCACGCTTCTTCTGGGTAGGCATGATAAACGTCCTGCCCATATACCGGTTTTTAATCAGGCATTCCATGAAAGGGATAGATGATATCTCTGAAAATCCCACCGCATATGCAGTCCCTGAATCTGGCACGGTGCATACGGCATCTGCCTGCACTGGACTTTCCTCAAATATCTTTGCACCAATCTTTCTGCGGACATCATAAACAAGGGCCCCGTCGATATAGGAGTCTGCCCTTGCAAAATAAATATACTCAAAGACGCAGTGCCCTTTTTGTGGTGCAACTGCGATCTGCTTAAACCGGATCTCGTCCCCGGTTATATGGATCATTTCACCAGGATTAACATCCCTTTCATACCTGCCATTCAGGGCATCAACAGCAACACTTTCAGATGCTACTATATAACCCTCATCTGTCCTGCCAAAACAGAGCGGCCTTATCCCATGCGGGTCACGAAACGCATAGAGATCTCCGTCAAAGAGCATGACAACAGAGTAGGATCCTTTCAGGAGAGCCATGCATTTCTTGACCGCATCCTCAATACTGCCTCCTTTTCTTATTGACTCTGTAATTATCTTGGAGATTATCTCAGTGTCTGATGTGGACCAGAAGATTTGCCCACGATCCTCAAACTGGGCCCTAAGCTCCCGATAATTAACAAGGTTACCATTATGCGCTATTGCAATTACATGGCCACGAAACTTGAACAAAAAAGGCTGAATATTCTCAGGCAGGTTCTCCCCTGTTGTGGGATACCTGACATGCCCGACTCCGACATTGCCCTCAAGGGATTTCAGAGTCTGTTCGCTGAAAACCTCATATACCAGGCCATAATCCTTGTGTTTGCAAAGATCGGAGCCGTTAAAAGTGGCGATACCAGCACTTTCCTGTCCCCGGTGCTGAAGTGCATATAATGCATAATAAAGTGAAAAAGAGACGTCGGCAGTACTCCTGATGCCAACGATCCCGCACATGATTAGTGAGTTGCAATTTTTGGCCGCTTAGTTATCCAGCCATATGAGCGCATGCGGGTAGAGCGGCCAAATCCACATGATGAGCAGATTTTATGCCTCTTGTGAAAGGACATTCGCCCGCATCTTCTACAGGTCAGATGAGTCTGAGTCTGTCTTTTTCCTCTGGATGGTGTTCCTTTTGACATTTTTTAACTCCTTACTGGGGGCCCGGGGCGATGTAAATTACATTATCGCCACGAATAATCAGGGTACCAATGCTTTGAGGCTGTCCATCAACTATCTCTTCTGCTTTGTCAAGCACAAGATTCATGTGGACGTCATACCCTTGGAGAACTCCCTTAATTTCCCGGCCCCCTTTTATGGAAATCAATACTGGTTGGCGGTTCAGGACCTGATCTAAAATATCCATAGGTCTTTTTGTCATATCAATACCCTGCACTACTCGAAATGAGTGAATAAATTGCACCGGGATTGCTCATAAACATACCTGTTCCAATACCATTCAATGATTGGCCGTTTCGTTTATGGGAGTTCAGGTAGCTGTACTATACAACATATGGGTAAACTTATCTCAAAAAGACGACATTCCATAAGAAAATCCCAGGTAAGCGGAATACTGGAGCGGCTCATGGAGGAGATTGGAGAGGGAGCAGAACATTTCCGGGGAAAGATGATCGAGGTTATCGAGACTAACCAGGATGTTCAGCTTTACCTGGTCGACAAAGAACCCCTTATCCTTGAAAAAGACGGGGTCCTGTTCCCAAGCCTCAGGGGCGCGGTTAACTGCCCGTTTCCCCAGAAGAGGATAGTCGTTGACATGGGGGCAGTGCCCTATGTTGTCAATGGTGCCGATATTATGCGGCCCGGTGTTGTTGATGTAACGCCTGATGTTGTTGCAGGAAAACCGGTCCAGATCGTTGATGAGCGTCATGGAAAGCCATTGGCCCTTGGGATTGCACTGTTTGATGCAGCAGATCTTCTCGCGCAGGAGAAAGGCAAAGTTGCCAGAACATGGCATCACGTCGGTGATGATATATGGAATCTTGAGTTCTGAAGAAAGAAAGAACGCTTGTCAGGCCTGAAAAAACAGTATCTTTATTACAACAGACAGAAAAGGTTCTTATATGGGACTTCGCGACCTTCTCTTCGGAAGCAAGGATACCTCTTCCCCGGACGAATATAAAGATCTAACTCTGAAAGATTATGAACTGAGTGAAAACCCAGCCCTTCTTATCAAGGTCGCCACGGTTACAGGTCTGCGGGAAAGTCAGATCGTCAAGGATCAGGTATATGACGGGAATATTGTTATTGTTGACATTACCCGTCTGAAAATGGATAAGATTAATTACGAGCGCGTCATGAAAGATTTTTACCAGGTGGCCAGGGACGTTGATGGCGACATTGTAGGCCTTGGTGACCAGCAATACGTGATCATCACGCCAAAAAACGTCAAGATCTCACGTGACCGTATCGGTGGCGGTGCCTGAGCTTGGAACAGGATCTAAAAGGGACCTGTCCTGCCTGTGGAGAAGAGGTTAACTGGACTTATAAAACTGAAAACATTCCTTATTTTTCTGATATCCTGATTATAACCTGTTCCTGCCCTGAGTGTGGATACAGGTTCTCTGATGTCCAGAATATCTCCACAAGTGAACCTGTCAGGTACGTCTATTGTGCGTGCTCTGAGGACGACCTTGCGGCAAGGGTGGTCAGAAGCAGTGCAGCAAAAATCACCATCCCTGAACTTGGTGTTGAGATTGAACCAGGCCCTGCATGCGAGGGGTTTGTATCAAATGTCGAGGGAGTCCTTCTCAGGGTTGACAAAATCCTTGATGGAATTATGATCGATGGTGACGATGAGCAGCGGAGAAAGGCAATAACCCTTAAAGAAAAGATCTCCAATATCCAGGGCGGAAAAGAGAGTGTGACACTCATCATTGAAGATCCACACGGCAACTCACTCATTCATTCTGAAAAAGCAAAAAAAGAGAGTTATTTACCAGAATCAGAATAACTTCTCTCCTCTCAGGCTGATTCCAGGTGTGGACATGACATGTCCGACTACTTTTGCATCAGGGAAATATTTCTGAACTATCTTCACCCCTTCTTCAGGCAAAATGGCCACATAGCCCATCCCCATGTTAAAGGTCCGGTACATCTCCGGCTCTGATATCTGACCGGCTTTTGCTATCCATGCAAATATCTCCTGTGGAGGGAGGGGAGAGTCAAGTGCAAACCCAAATTCCCCAAGCCTGTTCAGATTTAACAACCCTCCACCAGTGATATGGCACATCCCGTGAACATTCGTCTCCGCGCAGACGCGAAGTATATCGGCATAAATACGGGTAGGTCTCAGGAGCTCTTCGCCAAGAGTGGTTCCTGATGGCAGAAGTTCGTCATATGACGCATGTTCCTCGACCATACGGCGGGCAAGAGTAAGGCCGTTGCTGTGAATGCCTGAAGAGGGGATACCTGCAATGCAGTCACCAGGGATGATGGCAGAGCCGGTTATGACTTTCTCTTTCTCCTGGATTCCAAGGCATGCACCGGCAAGGTCAAGCCCGGTTACAAGGCCTTTAAGTGTCGCAGTCTCACCTCCAAGGATGGAGAGGTTGGCAAGCCTTGCTCCTTCATTAAGGCCTTTTCCTATCTGTTTCATCTGCTCATGCGAGAGCTCTGATGTTGCAATATAATCAACAAAAGCAACCGGTTCAAGGTTCATGACATAAAGATCATTGACATTCATCGCGATGCAGTCTATTCCGACTGTTGACCAGTCCTTTAATACATCTGCAACAAGCATCTTTGTCCCGACACCGTCCACTGCCAAAGCAAGAACATGCCTGCCAAACGGTATGAACCCTGCAAAATGCCCGATCTCTGACGCCATTGCAAACTTGTCTGTTCTCCTGAACGTCAGCTCAGACACCAGGCTTTTCACGGCTGCTGCTTCAAGATCAATATCAACTCCGGCATCCCGGTATGCATCCTGTTCCATGCTCATCCCTCTTCGTTCATGAGATTAAACTCATCATGCAAAACCTTTACCGCACGCGGTCCATCCTGCTGACGGACAATAAACGAGATGTTCACCTCAGATGAACCCTGTGTTATCATCATCACGTTAATACCGGCCTTTCCAAGTGCAGAGAAAGTTCTGCCCGCAGTCCCTGCCATACCTGCCATCCCTGATCCGACTACGGCAACAGCGCTGACATCCTCATTTGCCGTGATGTCCCTGAACACGCACCGCTCCTTAAGCGGGGACAATGCCTCCATTGCCAGTGCCACCTGGTTTGCCTCTATAACCAGCGTAATATTTGCCTCAGATGAACCCTGGGATATCATCATGACATTGATCTGGTGTTCGGCAAGCAGTGAGAAGATATGCCTTGCAACACCAGGCCTTCCTACCATCTGTGCACCGGTGATGGTTACAGCCGCTACCTTGTCAATATAAGTTATGGCTTTCACCACCCTGGAATCCTTCTTTTCCCCGCCGTCTATGACAGTACCAGGGTAGCCAGGATTATTTGCATTTTTTACAAGAACAGGAATTCCCTTCTGCATTGCAGGTTCTATCGACCTTGAGTGCATGACCTTTGCACCAAAGTAAGAGAGCTCCATGACCTCGATATAAGATATCCTGGGTATAACCCGTGCTTCCGGGACCATGCGTGGATCGGTCGTCATAATCCCGTCAACATCCGTCCATATCCATATCTCATCCGCATCAAGGGCTGCTCCAACGATGGTTGCAGAATAATCAGACCCTGATCTGCCTAAGGTGGTAACAACGCCCTTCTCGGTACATCCCATAAACCCTGTGATGACAGGGACAGAATGTTCAATGACCGGTTCAAGTCGTGATCTGATACGCGCCTCACCTGCCGGCAGGGCAATCGCATCACCATGGTTTTCAGTTGTTAAGATCCCGGCCTCGCAACCGTCAAGAACCATGGACGGAATCCCGCGCTGACGAAATGCGGCACTGATAAGAGGTGCGTTAAGCCGCTCACCAAATGATGTGATATAGTCACGGGACCTTACGGTCAGTTCTCTTAAATGGTATACCGCATACAGAAAATCACGAAGGTTTTCTATGCGCCTTATGATTATCTCGCTGGTTTCAGGATAAAAATCTGGTGCCACCTCTTTTAAGGTTGTAAGATGCCCTTCGGTCAGGAACGTGACGAGATCTGCCACTTCATCAGCATCCCGTGAAGTGACCATCGACTCTGCGCATGCGATCAGCCGGTCAGTAACCCCGCGTCTTGCAGAGACGACGACTGCCAGGCGATCCTGCCTGGAATACCGTTCATATACAATATCCACAGCCCTTCTGACCGACTCTGCGTTCTGGACAGAAGTGCCTCCAAACTTCATGATGAGCTTCATGCAGGTGCAACTCTCCGTAAATATAGATCGTTTTTTCTCAAAAGGGATGCTGCAGGTGGAACAGCTGACAGGACAGATCTACCAAAACATCAAAGACATTCTGATAGTGACCTGTATATAATGCAGATTCAGGAGATCATCCGATCCCATGTTCTGGTTATAGGGAGTGGAGGTGCAGGGGTAAGGGCTGCCATTGAGGCATCCGGTTACGGGACCTGCGTTCTTGTCTCCCGGACCATTGTCGGGAAAGGCGGATGCACAATCATGGCTGAAGGGGGGTATAATGCGGTGATGAACGAGGCAGACACCATCGCCGATCACTTTGCCGACACCATGAAAGGCGGGGCGTACCTTAATGACCAGGACCTGGTTCATGTCCTGACAAAAGAAGCCCCTTACCGGATGCAGGATCTCATCTCCTGGGGCGCGGTGTTTGACGTCACTGATTCCTGCACGATCTGTCAGCGGCCATTTGGTGGCCAGTGCTTTCCACGGACATGTTATGCAGGTGATCGCACCGGGCACGAAATCATGGTTACCCTGGTGGAACGACTCTCTCATACAAAGGTCCGTATCTGTCATGAAATAGCCGCATTTGATCTTATCGTATCCGAAGGCAGGGTGGCCGGTGCACTTGGTCTTGACCAGAAAGGCAGGCTATATTGTTTCCTTGCAGATGCCACTGTTCTTGCCACCGGGGGCGGAACACGTGTATATGATATCTCTACAAATTCCATGAGCGGAACAGGCGACGGATATGCGATGGGATGGCGTGCAGGGGCAGAACTTATCGATATGGAGCAGATCCAGTTTCATCCGACAGGTGCAGTATACCCATGGGATGCACGTGGAAGGCTTGTTACCGAGGCGGTAAGGGGAGAAGGCGGTATTCTCAAAAACTCCCTTGGTGAGAGGTTCATGTCAAGGTACGACCCTGAACGGATGGAACTCTCAACCAGGGACGTGGTGGCACGGGCCTGTGCAACAGAGATAATGCAGGGGCGTGGAACCCCTCATGGCGGGGTATGGCTTGACGTTACACATCTTCCTGCCAGGAGAATCGAAGAGAGACTGCCGGTCATGCTTGAACAGTTCCTGAAGTACGGAGTTGATATCCGCACTGAACCTATGGAAGTTGCCCCAACCGCACATCATATCATGGGCGGGCTTCGCATTGATACGTACTGCCAGACCACCCTGCCATGCCTTTTTGCCTGCGGTGAAGTCGCAGGAGGAGTGCATGGTGCAAATCGTCTTGGTGGAAATGCCCTTGCAGAAACACAGGTCTTTGGCATGAGGGCCGGAGAATCTGCCGGGAGAACCATGGAACGGGAGATAAATATCCCTGATGACCAGGTCTCTGATGCAGCCGGGATGCTTGAAGGTTTTCTTGACGGGGATGTCCTGCCTGACCAGGTGAAAAGAGAGGTTCAGCGGGCCATGTGGAACGGGGCAGGAATCTTCAGGGACAAGGCCGCCCTTGAGGAGACTAAAGCCACACTTGATGCTTTGTACAGGAAAAAGCTGAGAGCCGTTGATCCTTCAGGATTTATTGACTGCTGCACTACAAGAAACATGATAGATGCTGCACGATTTATTGTAACCGCTGCACTTCTCAGGGAAGAGTCAAGAGGAGCTCATGTCAGGACTGATGTCACCCAGGACTGGGATAACCAGACTTCACCATTCGGGCATACCATCCTCACCCGTATTGGTGCAACGATCGAACGGAGGAGAAACTGATGCAGCTGTCTGTTAAGGTCTCACGGTTTGACCCGGACACTGATTCAGAGCCACGTCTTGAACCCTGGACGGTTGAAGTAGAAGAAGGAGCGCGTGTCCTCAATGTTCTTGACGCAATACACTCACTTGATCCGACTCTCTCATACCGGTCCAGTTGTCGTGCAGGTCAGTGCGGAAGCTGTGCTGTAAAGGTGAATGGTGAACCGGCTCTTGCCTGCACAGAAGAAGCAGCTGACGGCATGGTCATAGAACCACTGGATCTTCCGGTCATAAAAGACCTGATGACAGATCTTGTATCAGGCATATCGTCCATTCCAAGGATAAATACCTGTGATTGCGGGATAATTCCAAAGCAGGAAGATATCGAACGGATAAAGCCACTTCGCGACTGTATTGAATGTCTCTCCTGCGTGTCTGTCTGCCCGGCCATGAAAGTCACAGATTTTCTGGGCCCTACTTCCATGAGATCGCAGATGCGGATCGCACTCGATCCACGTGAACCAGGAAACAGGGTTAGAGAGGCCATCTCCCAGGGCCTCTTCACATGTACAAGCTGCAACCGGTGCTGGCGTGTCTGCCCTAAAAATATCGAGACTCCAGGGAAAGCCATAGAAAAGCTACGGGAGATTGCAAATAGGGAGGGGCTTACACTACCTCGTCACCAGGAGGTTTCCAACCTTGTCAAAACCACGGGCAGAAGTGTTGAATCTGGAAAATATGCCTTTCTTGACCTTGTAGATGAGGTCATTGAACCTTACGGGGAGGTAAAAGGGGAAGTGGGGTTCTTCTCCGGATGCATGTTCAATGCACGACTTCCTGAACGGGCACTGGACATGCTTGAGGTGATGCGCAATGCCGGCATCAGGGTAATTATTCCAAAAGAGCAGGTCTGCTGCGGGTCCCCGCTTATCAGAACCGGACAGACATCATTCCTTGATGAACTGAAAGAGAAGAATATCAGGGCTTTCCAGGACCGGGGAATAAAAATCGTCATGACCATGTGCGCAGGATGCGGTGCAACCCTGAAAAATGATTATGATACACCATTTAAAGTCATGGATGTGTCTGAAGTCCTTACCTGTTTTGGTCTTCCACCGCTGACAAAGGTGCCGGTGACTGCAACCTACCATGATCCCTGTCATCTGAAAAATGGCCAGCAGATAACAAAAGAGCCACGTGAGATCCTGGAAAAGGCAGTGGAACGGTTTGTTGAGATGCCTGCACAGTGCTGTGGCTCTGGCGGAGGTGTAAGGTCAGGAATGCCTGATGTTGCAGCGGCACTTGGAGAGCTACGAAGGGAGGCCATCAATAAGACAGGTGCAGACATCGTCGTGACCATCTGCCCGTTCTGCGAATATCATATCCAGGAACACAGTGACCGGCCTGTAAAAAATCTCATGACTGTCCTTGTTCAAGCTCTTGGAAAAGAACCTGCCAGCCTGCAATGAACCGGGAACCATCTTTTGTCCACCAGTTTTTACGGACATTCTCCCTTCCAGACCAGGATGGCCAGACCACCCTGGAACCGGCAGAGACAACCAGCTGTGATACTCTTCATATAGGAAATGAAGAGTATCCAAGGTATACCAATGAGTTCTGGACAGCAAAGCAGAGACAGGCATCAAGACTACAGGAGATCTCGTACCGTGCCTGTTTTAAACCCCAGCTTCCCAGGTTTTTCATCAGCCTGCTTACCAGGCCTGGAGAGGTAGTCTATGATCCCTTCACCGGAAGGGGCACGACAACTGTTGAAGCAGCATTACTTGGCCGCCAGGTGATCTCCAATGACATCAATCCCCTTTCCAGGATATTAACAGAGCCAAGGCTCAACCTGCCTGAATATGAAGATATCAGGGCCCGTCTATATTCGATCCCTGACAGTGCGGATATATCATGTGAGATTGATCTCTCGATGTTTTACCATCCGGATACTCTTCGGGCGCTATGCAGTATTCGCAGCTACCTTCTTGAAAAAGAGAAGACGGGAGATTCTGATCCGACTGACATGTGGATAAGGATGGTTGGAACAAACCGGTTATCAGGCCACTCCCCAGGTTTTTTTTCAGTCTATACCCTTCCACCCAATCAGGCGGTAACTCCCGAACGCCAGATTACCATCAATCGTGAACGAAACCAGGTCCCCCCGTACCGGAATGTCAGGGAGATAATTCTGAAAAAATCAAGGCATCTACTAAAGGGAATTGAACAAAAACAGAGAGACAACCTTCTTCGTGCGGCAGATTCTGCAATCTTCCTGACCAGGGATGCACGTGCCACGCCCGAAATTCCTGGTAATCATGTATCCCTCACCGTGACATCTCCACCTTTCCTGGATATTGTGCAATATACCTCTGACAACTGGCTGCGATGCTGGTTTAATGGTCTTGACGCAGATGAGATAGGAAAAAAGATAACCATCACCAGGAAACTGACCGACTGGGAGGCGGTAATGGGAGGGGTTTTCAGGGAGCTGTACCGTATAACAAAACCTGGCGGGTATGTTGCATTTGAAGTTGGGGAGGTCAGAAACCGCTCAGTAAGACTTGATGAACATGTAATCCCACTTGGAACTGCTGCTGGCTTTACCTGCATCGCTGTCATCATCAACCAGCAGGATTTTACAAAGACAGCAAATATCTGGGGTGTGCAGAATATGTCAGCAGGGACGAATACCAACCGGATTGTTTTATTTCATAAAAAAAGCCCGGACAGACAGGATCACCCTTACAAAGCAGGCCAGAGGGTGAGACAGAATTCCTCCTCATGATGGATGAAGGACCGTTTCCAATAACAGAACAGACAGGAAAAAATATCCAGGTTATCCCTGGCCGGGATGGGTTCACATCTTCACAGGAATCAATTCGTCATCAGATAGTCAAAAGCTGAAAGAGCAGCTTTTGCACCTTCACCACATGCAATGATGATCTGTTTCCCGGAGATGGATGTCACATCACCTGCAGCGAATATTCCAGGCGCACTGGTTTTACAATCGATATCCACCACTATCTCTTTCTGATCATTTAATACGAGCAGCCCGTCAACAAAAGAGGTGTTCGGAATCCAGCCTATCTCGGTGAACAGCCCGTCAAGAGAGATCTCCTTCTTCTCCCCGGTCTCCCGGTTAGTAATACTCACACCTGACAGCCTGTCCTCACCAATAAGTTCGGTCACCTCATAGCCGATATGGGTGATGATATTCTGTTTTTTAGTAAACCGGGATGTGTATACGGCATCCGCGCGAATACTCGACCTTACAAAAAGATGCACCTCTTTTGCAATACCACTCATCTCTATGGCGGTAGTAAGAGCTGAGTTACCACCCCCGATTACACCAACCACTTTGTCTTTAAAGATAGGTCCGTCGCATGTTGCACATACTGAAAGGCCCCTGCCGGTAAACTCTTTCTCCCTTGGTATTCCAAGTTTTCTTGGCTTTTTGCCCTGCGTCAGAATTACAGTTTTGCCCTTATACTCAAGGTCAGAGACCGTTTTTATTGAAAAACCACCGCTTGTAGGGAGAAGGGAACTTACCTGGTCCAGTTCAATCCTGATCTCAAGTTCCTTTAACTGTTCCTCAAACTTTGCCATCAGGTCATCACCGGTGATCATCCGGTACCCCATGTAATTTTCAATATTCCAGCTCTCAAGCGCCTGTCCTCCGACATCTGGTGAGATCATCAGTGTTTTCAGGTTTTTCCTGGCGCAATACAGGGCAGCAGTAAGGCCTGCAGGACCTGCTCCGACAATGATCGTGTCATAAATGTCGGTCTTTACATCAGCAGTGAAAAGGGCTCTCAGCCTGTCGGTATCAAACCCGATGATGACCTCGTCACCTGCAACAATCACCGGAACGCCATATTGCCCTGATAACTCTACCATCTCTTTAGCCGCCTTCCGGTCAATACCCACATCAACCGATCTGTACGGAACATTGTTCCTGTCCAGGAATGCTTTTGCAAGCCGGCAGTATGGACAGTTCTGTGTTGAATAAACCGTGACCTCTGACATATGAAATAGTTATGTACCAGTCACATAAAAGAGAAGCGGGGGAGGATTATACCCTGCGTCCAAGGATGAAAAGAGCAAGCCCTGCAGCTAATGGAGCAATAAACATCGGAGCTTTGGTCTCAGTTGCTGTTGCAGCCGGAGTCTCCTCTTCTGTTGGCACACTGGCAAGGGTTCCTGACTGGGAGGGTGTAACAGATGCATCCACACTCCCTTCTTTTCCAGGAATGAAAGTCAGGTCCAGTTTTTGTGACTCACCTGCATAAAGCCTGACTTTCTGGACTGCCTGCTTATCACCTATCCAGAATGTAATGAACTCACCAATCTGGTCTTCGGCTCCATTGACAACCAGGCGGCGATCAAATGTTCCAGGTCCTCCATAAGTTCCTGCCGCAGCTGTTGTTACATTTCCAACTTCAATCCCATTCACTTTTGCAATAATTACAACTCCAGCCTCCGCCGGTGTTTCATTAATTGAAACATTACCATAGAACTCGTAGGGCAGCGGGGGAATTGCTGATACTCCCGCGGTAAGGAGAGAAATCAACAGAAAACAGACAATAATTTTGTAGTTCATGTTCCAGGTCTCCACTCTGAATATCTCCTAAGAAAAGGAAGTTTAAAAATATAGGGTTTGTTTTATGTTCCAGGGTTCAGGTTTTCAGGCGCGTTCAGGTACACCCAGAACCCCTCCCCTGGCATCAGCAGGGTCTCACTGCCCCCGCCCTTTACTCCTGCATCCCTGTACTGCTGCCTTGCCGGATCGTAACTGACAACATATGACCAGGATGAGAGTCCTGAAAGAGCTGTTTCAGCAGGCTTTGCAGTTTTACCACTTATACCAGCCAGGTTCCAACCGGTATCAAGAGGTTTTGCCTCTTCCGGAGGGCCACTTACCTTAAGGGAAATTGTGACAGGGCCGGTAGAATACAGCCAGTATCCGGTCATGGGCTTAAGCCTGTTATCCTTCCCAAGAGTGATCCATCCGGCCTTACTTTCATAGGTAAGCATGGAATGACCTGCACTCTGAATATTTTTGAACACATCTGCGCGATCAAACCCATCGGCAGGCTGCATTGGGATGTTTATAAGATTCCATCCGGCCTGAAGACTGACTGAATACTCTTCTGTGGATGGTTCAGGAGGAGCGCCCCCCTGCACTGTTAAAATACCGGCTTTAGTCTCTGCAGATAAAGCATTTCCTGCATCATCATCGATCTGCAGGTTTTTTATTGTAATCTGTGTATTACCGCTACCCACAGCCTTAACAGACAGGGTTGCAAAAACGACCTCTGTTGCCCCTGCTTCAACTTTGCTGTTGAGATCAATAGCCCTGATAGCATAAGAGCCCCCTTCAGCAGATACTGCTTCTGAAAGGGCTGCCCAGGATGGAAATGTCGCCCCGGTCACAACTCCCACAGCACCATTTTCAGACAACACAGTCATCTGGTACCCTGACAGACCTGTGGGCGCAGAGTCAAGTATGATATCTGCCGTCCCTGACTCCCCGGAAGAGAGAGTGACAGGCTGGACAGATACCGTCACAGCTTGTGCCCCGGTGATGATAATTCCTGTAAGTAATATCAGTATGATCTGTAATCCTGTAATTTTCATGATTGAACCTTCATAAATAATGCCTGGACATCGCCAAGATCCAGGACGCCATTCTCGTTGAAATCAAATGCATAAACATATCCCTGGCTTTGCAGCCAGCTGAAATATTTAAAGAAGATCGCAGGGTCCTGAAGATCCAGGATCCCGTTTCCATTCAGGTCTTCATATCTCCCGTCACCGTCAGGGTCTGTCGGCACAGGGCCGTCCCCTCCAAGAGGACCGATTGCAGGCTCTTTAGTAACAGGTCTTTCTACCTGCGAGACTGGCATGGAAGCTGATTCATTTCTGCTTCCTTCAACTTCGAGTATCCAGAGATCGCCGCTTGAATGATCGCCGGATACATCCCCGTCAGACGAAGCAGTCATACCGGTGATCATCAGTGTACCAGAACTTGTGCTCTTCACCCATGAACCCCGGTCGACAGAGGAGCCCCCCACCTGCCTGTGCCATAGCATATTCCCATCACCATCCACCTCACCAATCAGCAGGTCTGACTCTCCGTGATTGCCGGTAAAGTGACCATCAACCGAGTAACTATCCCCGACAAGGTACGCTCCCCCTCCTGGAGACGGCTCCAGTTTCCAGACATTATCACTAAAGCTACCGCCATATGTCTTTTTCCAGACCGGTGTTCCGTCCCTGGTGATCCTGATCAGCCAGATGTCGCTGGCCCCATGACCTTTTTCAACATCACCATCGCCAGATGAGGTAACAGCAGCAACCATCAGATCTCCTGACACCAGTTCCACGACAGAATGACCCCAGTCAAGCCCTGAACCACCAAAAGAACGTTCCCAAAGAAGGGTTCCGTTCAGATCAGTTTTTATCACCCAGACATCGCTGGTTGTTCTGTTACCCAGGACCATCCCGTCGGTTGAGTTGGTGTTCCCGCATGCAACAATGGCATTGTCACTGGTCAGGGTGACACTTGCCCCGCTGTCACGCCTGCTGCCGCCATAAGTCCTCTCCCACATGATGGTTCCGTTAGAATCCATCCTGATAAGCCAGAGATCTCCGCCCCCCAGCTGTCTCCTTACATCTCCGTCTGAAGACATGGTATACCCGCATAAGATATAGCCTCCGTCAGGCAATAATGCAAGATCTGACCCCTCATCTGTCAGGCTGCCACCAAGGGCCATATCCCAGCGAATATTTCCGTCAGGCCCGATATTCAAAAACCACATATCCCCGTTTCCATGATAGCCGGAGACATCCCCATTGAATGAACCCGTGGTTCCTATAACCGCTGCACCCCCATCCGGAAGATTCCTGACAGACAAGGCATAATCAGTCTCATTACCTCCAAAGAGCTTTTCCCATAGTACTGTGCCATCTGCATCAAGCCTTATTATCCAGGCATCGCCATTACCAAGATGCCCGATGTCAAGGGATGGATCAGGATAAGCAACCCCGCATACTGTTGTATTCCCGTCAGCTGTGGTATCAAGGCCATAACCCCATTCAGGCCCTTCAGGAAGACCCAATACAAGATTTTTCAGGATATCTCCTGGAAAAGCACCATGTACTGCCCCAGGAATTATTATCGTGAGGCATAAAAATATCAGATAGTATCGCCTGAGCACGTTTCACTCCCCCATTACTGAAATATTCGGGGAAAGCCAATATAAAGGTTCTTCACCGGTGAGCAGGATCATCCCTTAAAAATCAGTAATGCAACCAGGGATACCCTTTCTTCACCTGAAAACGATAACTGAATTAAGGAGTGACTGCTTTAGTTCCCATGGTGTGATAATGACAGATGAAGATGAGATTCAAATAATATATAAAAAAGGAATTGAGGCATTCCGGAGGGGTGAGCTGCAGAAAGCATCAGGGCTCCTTTTGCAGGTAGTAGAAACGACCGAAGAGGATCATCATGCCTGGAATGCCCTTGGCGTAGTCTTTACTAAGATGGGGAAGTACGAAGATGCAGATGTGTGTTTTGAGAATGCGCTCATCCTTGATCCCTCAAATGAAGTTTACATGAGAAACAGGGAGAGAAACAAGGGTCATATCAAACGAAGCATAAAAGATCATCTGTCATCATTTCAAATCCCTGATTTCCCTGATATTAAAAAGGAATATACTGTGATAGGCATTGCCGGAGCAGTTATCCTGTTAATAATCCTCGCCCTGGTCCTCCCCCCCATTCTAAATCCTCCCCCACAATCAGAAACATCCGGAGATATCCTGGTCTTTGCAGATCTCTCTGAAGATCTCGTCTTAATCAGAAACTCCGATGGTCCTGGTCTTGATAAGGTTAAGGAGTTTGAAATTACAGTAAACAATCAAAGCCTCGAAGTAGCTGGCACAGGTGGCCGGACTCTTGGTAATTATGCTGGTGCCACCCTTGCAATACCTGTTGATTCTTTATACCCTTTATCAGATGAGAATGAAGTGACATTTCGTGTGACAGCAGTCTTCAATGACGAGTCGTACCGTGAAGTACTGTCAAAAACCCTGACCCTTCCGGTAATTGAAGAAGAGCCGGTGATCGAAGAGCCTGTGTTTGTCCCTCATGATCCATTGTATAAAAAAGGAGATGTTCTGATAAACAAAGAGAACAGAACCTACATGCTTGTCACTGATCTCTTTCCTGACAACCAGTACAGGTTAGAGGAACTTACAAGGAGCAATGATGGTAACTTCATCATCCAGCATGGGCTTGCCAGGAATGGAAGCATGGCAGAGTATGAATCTTTATTTTTAAAGTCCGCAGAACTGCCAGTACCTGCAGACTTAAAGTTCAGACCAGGAACTCCATACCAGGCGATAAGTATCCGGACATCAGGGATTGAAAAAAATCCGCTCTATGTCCCTGGAGATCTTATCTCAAGGTCACCAGGCCTGACAAATGATGTGCATGTAATACTGGGTTATGATCCTGCAACTGACGAGTATGCCACAGACCAAATTCACCAGTATTACACCGGAGAGTGGGGTTACCGGCCAGGTTTAAAGGCTGAATGGATGAAACGTGCAGATCTTGAGAGCACATATCCGGCAAGGATAAGCAGGATAGCCCTTAGCCAGATAGGTATAGGTAAAGACTCATCCCCGCCGGGGACAGAACCCGGGTACAGGGCCGGAGACATCATTGCACGGGACAGGGGGGCCGATGCTGTACAGCTACTTGTCCTTTATTATGATCCAAAAACCGGAGAGTATGGCACTGATACCATCAGGCGATCTTTTGACGGAGGATGGGACAGGGATGGGCAGGACATACCTGTGCTCCGCTCTGCACTTGAAAGGGATTATCCCTACAAAGTCAGGAATGTAGATGTCTCACTTGTAAGAATTAAATAAAAGAGAACTCATCCGGGATAAGCGGAGCTGGGGCAAGAGAGGAAGGCTCTCCCATGATAACAATAGGAATTGAGAGGTTCTTCTCTTCAAATCCTTCTGCATGGGCAGAAATTATTAGCCTGTACATGCTTTCAGGCTCTATAAGGGAGACTGGAACTCTTGTAATGAACGATCCGTCAGGTTCTGAATCAGTCGTTATGTTCATTCCCTGGAACTGAAAGACCAGTTTTGCCTGGACAGGAGATTTATCTTCTCCGGTTACTGTCCCTTTTATCCTGATGATATCGCCAGGGCTATAGTAACCACGATCGGTCTTTGCCTGGATGTTCATGTAATTTTCATCAGCCACAACAGAAGCAGCCTGCAATGCAGGTACCAGGATAAAGGCGCCAATGAGCATTGCCATGATTATTTTGCATGAGTTGTCTTTTTGTATCATTTCAAATCTCACCAGAGTTCTGACCTGTCACTCTCATTCAGGTAGAGTGGATCACCAGGGCCGATATCCGGAAAAGCCTCATAAAACCCGTCAAGGTGGAAAGGTATGGTATTCACCCTGAACCTGTTCCAGGGATGATCTTCTTTTGTTGTCACTTCCCGAAGACCTTCGTCGGTTATGTTCCCCCTCATAGCCTGGGCAAATGCAACGAAAAAGCGCTGCCGATCACTCAGGCCATCATACCCAGGTACATCCAGAGAATCAGGATCAGTTCTTGACCTGATAAATGCATTATATGCAAGGGTAAGCCCTCCAAGATCTGCTGAGCTCTCAATCAGCATCCTTGTTCCGTTAAGTGTCAGATTATCAAGGACCTGTGTTGAGTTTACCTGCACTATCAATGGCCATGCTGCATGGAAGTACCGGTTTGCATCATCATCGGTCCACCAGTTCTCTTTTTTACCATCCGGGTGATATTGCTGGCCTCCGATATCAATCATGTGAATAAGCTCATGACCATAGATCCATCCGAATGAACCGTAATTCCAGGCATCGTCGACCATCGAATCAAAAAATGGCGGGTTTAAAAAACCGGCCGGGGCAATAATCCGGTTGTGGACAAGGTCATAGTGTGCCTGCACACCATGGGGGGATACGTACCATATATCAGGATCAGATGGTTCACCTGACAGCTGAAGACTCCCTTCGGTAAAATATTCGGTAAGGGCCAGCATGTTCTCAAGGTACGATCTGTCCCCGATGGTCAGGTTCCTGTACTGGCCCCATTCCTCAGGGTATCCGGCCTGTTCTTTAAGGTAACCCATCTTAAGAAGTGCAGTATCTTTTGTATCCTGGCCCATCCAGGAAAGGTTGATCACCCTCTCCCGCATTACTTCCCTGATATTCCTGATTATCTCCTCTGCGATCTTCTTATCAGATGCACTAAAATAGCGGTCAACATACAGGTGAGCTATCGGATTTCCTAAATACAGGTTCATTATCTTTAAAATCCGATCTTTTTGTGGTGTTATCTCCTTTTTTGACAGGCTGACATCATAAAAGTGATAATACTGTTCCTGCATCTTTGGAGTGGCATAAGGGGCTGCAAACTGCAAAACCCGCCAGGTCAGGAAAGTCTTAAGATCATCGACCGGTTCAGAAGACAGGATCCTGCCTACTTCCCTGAGGTAATGGGGATTCATGACATAGATCTCTTTAAGATCCGGCCTTCCAGATCTGTCCAGGAGAACATCCCAGTTTATCCCTGGAAAAAGTCTGTCAAGATCATTTACCTGGTAGGTTCCGGGTTTCAGTTCTTCTGAAGAGTAGGCGCTTGTGGTGTTAAGCCCCATCTCTGCCTGGGCCATCCTGCGTTCAATCCTGAAGACCACATCAGCTGCCCTGGCGGCCTCGTCCCCATCCATCCCCTGGTCCATAAAAAATCTGGAGACATAGTCTTTCATGAGGTTTCGAACTCTGATTGGCTCATCATACTCAAGTTCGTAAAATGGTGGAAACCTTATGGTAAAATCGCCTGTATCGATGGTTGCAATAAGTTCAGCCCTCTTCTCCGGGTTCTCATCTATATACAGGATGAAAAAAGGATCAAGCCCTCTTGCCGTCAGGTTTGATGCAACAATGCGAACCCTGCTCCTGTCAGATGCCCTGGAGATATCATCTAATTCATCCTGGACCGGGGTAAGACCAGTATAAGCGTTTGACTCATCATTCAGTGCTGCCCGGTAAAATGATCCAAGCAGCTGCCCTGGCGTGCCATCCTCTGCATCATGATCAGAGGCAGCCTCTTCTACAAGGGACCTGACACGGCTTTCAACCTTGTCTTCCACCTCTTCAAAGGCCGTGTAAAATTTTCTGCCTTCAGGTACTGGATTATCAAGGATCCATTGATAATTTGCATATGAGAAGAAATCTTCTCCAGGGTTGATTGAAAGGTTCATACCCGGAGGAGTTGCCGTTGAAACTGTATCAGCAGTCACGAGGCCGGCAGGGAAAATGACAAAGAGAAGACCAGTTAAAAAGAGCCAGCTTAAGAGTGTCAATGGAATGTTTTTCGCTGGGCTGGTCCTGCGCGGCGTGTTCTCTATTGGGATAATATTTCTATTCATGGTAAGAGATTCCTTGTAAAACATAGGTTGATGGGAAGCCATCTTGGCTTATGACATAAAAGATGTAAGAACTGCTATGGACCCGTTGGATAAACAGTATCAGCTTGTTCTTATCATCATTCTCATATCACTCATTATCGCTGCAGGAATATCTGTTTTATTTACCCCCGGGCCTGAACATGATCAGAAATCAGATATTTTTATCCAGATAAGCCAGGGCGACACCGGGGCAGATGTGGGCAAGGCAGAGAACTGGATAGTCAGGATCCTCTGGGTTGACGATAAGAACAGGACCTACTCGTTCCAGGATTACCCACAGGAGTCAAGACCTGATCCAGAGTCATATTCAATTGAGGGAAAGCCTCCTGACGGGTCACAGGCTGCCATGATAAGGTTTCTCTCATGGGATGGGAACACCGAGCGGACACATGGAGCGCGGTACATAATGGACCAGGAGATGATTACATCAATCCTTAACAAGTACAGCCTGATGGCATCTCTCTCTCCTGTGCCGGTGAGTACGCCTGATTATGTTCAGACACCCGTGCCAGGAGCTCCGGTACCAGGCATGCTGGTACCAGAGTCAGGAGTGGTATGCAGGAATGATGATGGATCCTTTACTG
>Ga0255347_1003416_pt1 | contig 20708 bp, 18 predicted proteins | sample wastewater_treat_2_FD_192479 | JGI IMG/M metagenome (GOLD analysis project Ga0255347, IMG submission 192479) | Wastewater microbial communities from Lulu Island WWTP, Vancouver, Canada - plant24 | ecosystem: Engineered > WWTP > Wastewater > Unclassified | place: Canada: Vancouver, British...
AAATATCGGAACCAATGATGCGAAATTGGAAATCGCGTGCACCGGAGTCGTCGTTATAAATCTCGCTGAAAAGCTCTTCGTCGAAATCGCTCCATTTTTCGAAAGCAAAATGTTGGCGATGAATTCCGGGAGGAATACCCAGAGCTATCATTGCAGCTTCGATGAGCAATGTCCCGGATCCGCACATCGGATCGATAAAAGTGCTTTCGCCCCGCCAACCCGATTTCAGAATCATACCGGCAGCCAGCACTTCGTTGAGTGGAGCTTCGGTTTGCGCTACACGATAACCGCGTTTGTGCAAAGATTCGCCCGAACTATCGAGCGACAACGTACATTTGTTGTGCGAAACGTGAATATTAAATACCAAATCGGGATTGGTTACACTTACTGAAGGACGTTTGCCATATTTTTCGGTAAACCAGTCGGCAATGGCATCTTTGGTACGATAGGCGACAAACATGGAATGGGTGAAAATATGCGAATTTACGACGGCATCGATCGAAAAAGTTTGATCGAGTGTGAGATATTGATCCCAATCAACCGATTTTAAAGACTGATAAACTTCATCGGCATCGCGTGCCGTGAACTGAAAAATCGGTTTGAGAATATGAAGCGCCGTACGGCAATGGATGTTTGCTTTGTAAAGGAGGGCCTTATCGCCGGTGAAAGATACCATGCGAGTGCCGATTTCTACATTTTCTGCACCCAGCGAAAGGAGTTCTTCTGCAAGTACGTCTTCGAGTTCGGCCATCGTTTTGGCGATAATCGGGAATTGTTCGGATTTATTCATTCTGAATGTTTCGAGAAATAGGCCGTAAAGATACGTGATAATTTTCAATCAACCCATAAGTCGGAGGTTTTAATGTTGTGATGATGTGAGAAATAATTCATTGAACATTCACAAGTCTCATTAGCCCACATGCAATAGACTTTCCTCCAATAACACATGTTGTCAATCTCTAACCTTCAATTCCGGTGCAAGGGCTAAGGATATTTCTCCATTTACCACTTCTTCATTTCTTTCTTAATAGCGCAAGTTTCCGAACTTGAACGAGTGGCATAGAAATCAATCAATCATGAGTCCACTTTAAAAAGTGGCAAATTCAGGTATTAAAAATAAGTTTGTTGATTTTACCTTTCCGGTTTTTGTTGAACGAGGAAGTAAAAAAACAATAAATTAAAGTCATCGACTTTTTAAAGTGGACTCTTACATGACATTAAAAATAGTTTTCTCAATAGGATCTATTACAATTGAAAATAAATTCATTAACCCATGTAATAATACCACTGTCCAGTAGGGGTTTTTATCGATTTTAATTATATAAGCCAACATCAACAAAGCACCGGCAAAGAAGTTATAAATCGCATAAGACAAACTATAGAAATGGATCGACCCGAATATCACTGCACTCAAAAAAATAATCAAAATCTTATATCGTTTTAGCCAACCAAATAAAGAAAGTGCCTGATAAACCCACTTTTGAAAGATCAGAGTTTCTATAAGAGGTGCTAAAATAACAATCGCTAATATTTGTTGACCCAACCCTGCGGTCATTATTGTTTCATTGGGTGTAGGAGAAAATAGGATGTCATATTTTTCAAGGAAGTAATAATAAACAGGAGTCCATACGATATAAAACACTAAAAACAATATAAATAGGTACAATATAGAAACGGCCAAATTGCTTTTTCTAAATGCCAAAAGTATTTTATTTGTCATATTCTGTTCTTCAAATTGTATGACCTCTTTACCTATAAATAAAATTGCAATTTGGATTATATTTCATTATTGTCCTTGACTTTTTTTCTTTGAACACTTTTATCGATTAAGTGAATTAAATATGGGTCTCTGTGTTGAAAATTGTTTTTACTTTGGAACGGGCTTCCTTTTGTATTTCTTGTCCGATAGCAGGCAATGATTCGGATTTCATGTAAGCCGTATTGTTTTCTATAACAGTCAGTGTATCGGATATCTTGATCAATTGATTAAGATCATGAGAAGAAATAAGAATAAAAGCATCCCTTTTTTTCCACTCGTTCAGTAATTCTGAAAGGATAGCTGACGACGTGATATCCAGTCCGTTAAAGGGTTCATCGAGCAACAACAGGTCATTGTTTTGCAATAGCAGTGCAAGAAGATGTAATTTCTTGAGCATCCCGGTTGAATATTCGTCTGCATACCGGGTAAGAGGCAGCTCGAACAATTCATTGAGCCTTTGTAATTCCCTCTCATCAAGGTTACATCGTTTTGCGGATAAACAAAAATCGATAAATTCGCGGCCGGTAATGCGAGGAAAGATATAGGGGTTTGCCGTCAACAATCCAATGGTACGGATGTTTTTGCGTATTATATTGCCAGAGTATGGCATAAATCCGGCAACGCAATGAAGAAATGTGCTTTTACCTGCGCCGTTGCTACCGATAATGCCGTTAATCGTTCCCGAAAAATAGGACAAGTTTATATTATCCAGTACCCGTGTTCGTCCATATGATTTGAACAGCGACTCAATAATCACTTCTTTCATAATTCGATAATATACTATGAATATTTTTTTTACACTGTCGATACAAAATATAGTAATAGACAGGTAGTGCAATCAATCCGTAAATCGATGCCACCATAACCCACTGTAAAAAAATGCCCGCCACAAACATAACGCCGCCCAACACATCCGACGGATAAAACAGATACTTAATCCACAGTAAGTGTATGTTCAACAGAAAAACTGCCATTATCACCATTACCGTTATGAGGCACTCCTCCGGAAAGAAGGACAACAAGCATAGTGTTGGCAATAAAATGAAAATCGCCGTATTGACCACTGTCTCTCTGAATGTCTGTAACATAAAGCGGGATGCATCCTCATACATACGCAAAAAATCGATCTTTTCGTACTGCATGATGGTAAACAGAAAAGCAACAAACGACCCGCCGCCCATGGCAACGATGCCCAAGTTGTAATTATCTTTCACACACGCAATAATTACCAAAACCACGATACTCGTCCACATAACAGGCAGAAGATAACGATGCTTCGAATGCCACAGGTAACTACTTTTTACAAAAAAAGGAGAAAGTAGCACTATGCGCATTTTCGGCACATTGCCCGAAAACCAGCCGCCAATCAAAGTATATAAAAAGGAGACAGCCAGTGCCACAAACCAAAATGCTGTATCCACAAACAAAAAAATGCAGGCAATGAAAAAATAATCGATCAATCGGTAATATTTGAACAAATAGGGATATTGTTTTAACAACATTTGTTTGTCAACACCTTGTCGGATCTGCTGACAAAGGATTAATTGTATGATGCCGGCAATTGACAGAGATTTGTATGTTACCGCCACATCTATTTTCAACAACATGTATATCACAACAAAAATGATCGCTGTCAGGAGAATAATATAAACAACCGGAATTTCACAAAACGATCGTTTAAAGATCATCCATTTAAGTTTCAATATATTATTCAATTGAAAAAACATCAATAGAAATGCTATAATAAAAGACTAAAAAGGAGGTTATTGTGAAAAACCTCCTATTATTTTGGCAATAATCAATATGCCTTTTCAGTAGAGAGGAGCAATCCTAAAATAATTAAACCTCCAATAATAAGAGGTGCTATTCCTCCATTCACTTCTTCCAATTCCTGAGCATTCAGCTCCATAAATTCTAAATTTTCCATACAAAAATACATTTAAATTGTTAATACCGAAATTGTTTCTGTAACTTATTTGCATGTCTCTAAATTACAGAGGTAAAATTCGCGGGGTAGCGTGAAATAAAATTGCACTTTGCCTAAAAATTACTCCGCCTTTAATATTTTGGGCTTCCGAATCCGAAATATTTTTTAAAGAGCAGGAAATGTGCAGATACTTATCGCCGCAATAACAATAGGTTTTCCGCGTTCTATCGTATCGAATATCTACTCCCATTATTCTCATTCCATCCAGAATATTAAAGAGTTGCCGTTTGTTCAAACGTAGTTTACGGGCAAAAGAATCCGGCGAACCCGTGGATTCATTATAGATAAGATCATGAATATACTTCATCCGGTCAATTTGTTGAAAAAGTGTCATACCCTTTTGTTATTATAAAATGCAATAATCGATATCGCTTAATGTGACAATAGTCACATACAACTGATTTATACACCAGATCGTATTTTACATAGGTTGCCTGCGCTTGGCAGTTCACCGGCCTCTATTTTGTCCTATTCATCGGATAATATTAAACTGCTCATTCCACAATTTGGAATAGACGCCATGGTTTTGCAACAGCACTTCGTGCGGTCCTTGTTCTGCAAGCCTGCCCTCTTCCAACACCACAATATTATTGGCATCACGTACCGTACTCAACCTGTGAGCAATTACAATGATGGTTTTCCCTTTTGCGGCCAGATCGTTCAAGGTGTCTTTTACGAATCTTTCGGAGATAGAGTCGAGCGACGACGTTGCTTCGTCAAAGATCAATACTTCCGGGTCTTTATACAAGGCACGGGCAATGGCAATACGTTGTTTTTCGCCACCCGAAAGTGAAGCCCCGTGCTCGCCAATATAAGTGGAGAAGCCATTCGGCAGATTATTGATAAAATCATTTAATCCTAATCGTTCAGTTATCCCGGAGACACGCTTCACATCCGGCTGAAAATCCCCCAGAGCGATATTATCGAGGATGGTACCCGCGAACAGTTCAATTTGTTGCGGCACTGTACTTATAAGCTCCCGAAGACTTTCATTGGTAATTTGTCTGGTATCGTAATTCCCGATTTTAATGCCTCCACTCTGAATCGGATAAATATTCTGCTGCAACGATATTAAAGTAGTCTTACCCGAACCACTTTCGCCTACAATAGCGGTTGTTTTTCCTTTCGGGATTACCAGAGACAAATCGGTAAACACCTGCTTGCGGGATCCATACCGAAACGCGACATGTTCTAATGTAATATCTCCGATTTGCTCACGCCATAACTTCTGTTTTTGTATACCTTCCTGTTCTTCGCGTTCCAGATCCATAATCTGGAACAGACGGTCAGCTGCAATCAAGGCATCCTGCACGATCTGGTTTGCCGTAATAAGTGATCCGACAGGGGTAATTATATAGCCCACAAGTGAATAAAACAACATTAACGTTCCCGGTGTGATTTGTTGTTTGATAACAAGCGTGCTGCCCACCCAAAGTACCGCCACGGTAATACCCGATGAAACGAATTGAATGCCTCCCTGTGCAATAATCGCCCCGTAAATACTGCGAAATGTATTACGTAGTAAGCGTACGAAGCGATTCTCGGTTTTCACATTTGCAAAATCCTCCACTCCAAACCGTTTGATCGTACTGATAGCGTTGATCGACTCTACCAGCTGGCTTTCTAATTCAGCATTGGACTCCATTATCCGCCGCTGATATTTCCGGTTTAGACGGTTAAATCCTGCATAAATGATTAGAAATAGCGGCGCCGATGCCAACGTGATCAGTGCCAGTTGCCAGGAATAAATAAACATCACACAGAGGGTAACAAAAAGGATCATCACATTCACAGCAAGATCGATTGAGACATTGTTGATAAAATTTCTGATCTTAACAGCATCACCTATACGGGAAATGATTTCTCCTACGCGCATCGTATCGAAAAACTGCTGTGGAAGTGTAAGAAGATGTTTATAATATCCCAAAATCAGCACCGCATCAATATGCTGGCCGGTACGTAATGCCAGAATACTTTTCATGGAACCGATAAAGGTGCGCAACAATATGATGAAGATCATAATGACCCCCATCAGGTGTAACAGATTGTAGTTTTTATCAATCAGTACATAATCGGTGATCTTGCCCACATATACCGAAGTAGAGAGACCCAGTATACTGAATATGACTGCACCAAACAACGCCTGAAACATCAATGATTTATGAGGCAGCAGAAGCTCAATAAAACGATGCATCACACTTTGCGTCTGTTTTCCACCTTGAAATGATTCGTCCTTTGTTATCAGTAATAAAATACCGGTCCACTCTTTTTCAAACTCTTCACGGGTAAGCTTATGCATCTTGCCGTCTGCCGGATCCATCACGTGGATATGCTTAGGATCCACTTTGTATATCACCATCTCATCCTATATTACACTTTTTAGTATTGTCATAAATCACTTTTTATCGGCCATTTAATTCAACATTACCAAATTTGGAGTAATATCAAACCTTTATTTAGTCATCAAATTTTATTTGTTTAAGATAAAACTCTCCCCAATGTGGAAGTATCGAATCCTTAACTTCTTCAACGAACAATTCTTTAGCTTTGTCGTGCTGAATTTTCGGATTTCTTTTCGATTGTAGCATTTTAGGTAGTTTTTGTTCAAAAAAAGCCAGTAAACAAATAGGCCTCGGATTATTCTTATCCAGTTCCATAGCTTTTTCATAAGCCGTAATAACATTTTTAGAGTATTTCGGCCCATATTTAGAAGGGTCAGACATTACCAGAGCCATATAATAATATCCTTCAAGGGTTAATATTTCCGACATGTTCCCGTTCTTGTACTTTTTTAGCAACTTTAATTTTTCCCCCGATTCTTCCAAGAGTTTTCGGGAATTCAAATGACTAGGATTGTGATAAAAAGATTTGAGGTCTGAATAAATTACATAGTAAAGAGATAACCAATCGTTGGGATACATTTGGTGGATTCTTTCAAAAATCATTCTGCATAACTGAATATCCTCAAACCCATTAAGAGTATCCATTCTTTGTATCGACGATTTCATTGCGATTGTATACAACGAATCAGTTTTGTTACTTGCTTTTGCCGCTAAAGAGAATAAAAATAGCGAAATAACCAGAAGAACCGTTTTCAATTGTTTTGCTTTCATAACTATAATTTTAGAAATTAGAAACATCGTATGCAATATTCTTTCCAAGAGTAATAAAAACGCCTATGTAAAAAGACTGGTTCTGTTGGAGTTTAACTGGTCTTTCAACATATAATCCACTCGCATTTTTTGCATACTCATAATTGAAGGTATTATCCCTATTGAGTATATTGGACCAGGAGGCGTAAACTATTACATTTCTATGGGCTAGGAATGTATAGCTTAAATCCAGGGAATTGTAAACAGGAGTTGTAGAGTTCATGTATCCCTGTTTGTACGGATTATGATATTTTCTGCCACTTGCCGTGCGATTGGTCAAACCAATTACACTTTTTATATCATAATTCGTATATTTGAGAGTGAATGACAGATTATGCTTCGTTGCATAATTGGGCCTTACTTTCTCAGGGAAGTTATTTATATTCCTTTTTGTATCATTATAAGAATAGGCAAGCATATAATTCCAGTATTTTTTGAATTCGTAATCATTAAAAAACAAGTCTATGCCCCTACTATATCCGCTACCGTCCGAAACATATTCTCCATCCTTGATATAGGTAAGGTCTGAATATCTCTTATTATAAGCTTCAATCCTATAGATTCGGCTATCTTCCTGATAATATATACCGAAGAGTGATTGAATGTTTCTTTCTTGATCCAGTTTATTATTATACCTCAAATAATCATTATGGGCGCTTTGTTGATACATACCGAGTACGCCGGAAAAATTTACTTTATTCCATGTATAGCCTAATGCTATTCTCGGCAAGAAAGCAAATGACTCATTCATTTCAGCATATTCTATACGTCCTGACATATTTAGGAATAAATTATTCGTCAGGTTCAGATCATTTGATACGAACAGTCCATACAGATTATTGTTGTAATAAGCTTTTTGGGTTTCGTTATAAATATATTGCAAATCTTTATTTCTTAGCATACTTTCCACCCCGGCTTCGAGTTTATACAATTCACTGAACCTTTTACCAGCTTTTATCTTCAAGTGTAATTCCTGCTCTTTATCCCTCACACTATCCCCGGCAACTATTCCACTGTTTATCAGTGTATTATTAAGAGAATAAGCTATACCTGTAAAAAGATGAAAGCCATTACCATATTTCTTTCTAAATGTGGAATTTAAATAGATATTATCTTCATCATAACCGAGATCACGAGTGGTAAAATCCGGTAAGTCTGATTCAACAAGATTAAACTTTGTCTGATCATAAGTAAAATACGTCTTAAGATACGTATCTTTACCAAGTTCAAAACGGAATTGGTTCTGGACTCCGAATTGACGATAAGGCTTGTTCCAAAAGTGTTTTATCGAAGGATAAAACACTTTATTGTATAAGGATAGATCTGTATAGTTTACATTGAAAGAGGCAGAACCTTTATCCCATGCTTGTGTTCCACCACCGCCAATACTTACATTCATAATATCAACACCCAACTTTGAGATATCACTCACATTTTTAGTTTCTAATGGTAATATGGCAGATAAGCTTTGGGTATATTCCGATGAATATCCACCCATTGAGAAGTTGATGCCTTCGAACAGGAATGGAGAATACCGGCCACGTGAACTAAAATTGTTTGAACTCGCGGTGTAAGGACTCAAGACATGCATATCATCAATGTATGTTTGAGTTTCCCGGGTTGATCCACCTCTTACGATAAGACGGCCATCAGGACCTGAAGCCTGTGTCCCGGGTAGTAACGAAATTGATTTGTATAAATCGCCTTCAGAACCAGCAGTTGTAACTAAGGCCACAGCATCCCGTCCCTCCAAAGTGGATGCACTTAGTATGTTATAATTTCCCGCCATAATTACTACGTCTTCAAGAATTGTTTCATCAGGATGTAATACAATTTTAATATTTTTAAAGTAATTGATATGCTCTGTTTTCTTGTACGTTTTATATCCGATCGAGGAAACTATTAATGTAATCGAATCCCGTGCTGTTATTTTAAGATAGAAACTACCGTCTGCCGCGGAAACAGTACCTTCAAGCGTTCCACCTACATATACGTTTACAAAATCAAGAGGTTCATTATTTGTATCCATAATAATACCTCTTATTTCAGATGTCTGGGCACTGAGGTTAAGTGAAATAGATACCAGTAAAAATAGTAATAACCTTGTTTTCATAATCTACTTTAGTATAATACTTATTTCTTTTTTGCCTCTAACTTCAAATGATGAGCTCCGAAAACTGGGTGCACCTGCAAATCTTTCGCCGGCCGCAGGCTTCCATTGCGCCCTTTAGCCGCAAAATATGCATCTCTGATCTTATCGTCCAACTCCATTCGCTTTCGTTGTCCCTCCGGATCTTTAAGCCGGCGGTAATAACTGCTTCCGAGTACTTTCAATACTTTAACGCATCACCTCGATCGTCCATTCTTTCGAGTTGTATTCCTTTATAAAGAGATAGATCAACGATCTCTCATGGAGATGATGCTCAAAGTTTTTTTTAATATGTCACGTTCCGTTTCAGCCTCTCCCGGACGTTTTTCCGGCTCAACTATCCTTTTGACGTCTTCACTTAGTGACCGGACTCCATTCCCGGGAAACCGGATTCCCCTTTCTGTCGGAACTCTTTCCACCAAAGATATAACAGAAAGGGGGCTATACCCAATTCCTGCGCAAGCCCGGAAACATTCTTGCGCTCTAAGCTAAGTTTGACCGCATTCTCTTTGAATGCTTTGTCAAAATGTGTTCTTTGTTTTCTTGTACCTTGACAAAAATAAGCTTTTTATGCTTAACCTTGTGTCCCGGTAAAGTTAGTAATTCCATATTATCTCGTTTCAAAATTATAGGGTATCGTACAACAATTAGGTTAACAAATCCTTATATAACGCATGTTAATATGGTTAAGCATGCTATCACGTTGATTCTAAAAGATAAAACAGTGAGATAAACCGTGTTTCATTAACGTAACACAACTCTAAAATATTGCTCTTATTTCTCCGGTTTTCAAATGAAAACGCATATTTTTTTTGAATTACTGATTATAACATTAATAAAAAACCATATTTTTGTCAAACAATTTGCTGATAGCTATGAAATCTGTAAAATACATAAAAGGACTCACCTTTATCGCAATAGCTGTGACCTTGCTATTACAAGGAATATGGATGGCAAATGCATATCGGCTCATCGAAAAACAAGTTCATACTCAAATAAATGAAGCGTTTATAGTAACTGTAAACAAGGAATTAATGTTAAGAAAGAATACCATAATTGATTCTACTACTAATGAGATTGTGGGTATAGTAAGTGATGATTTTGAAAAAGGTATCTTTAGTGGACCTGAATTGGTTTACCAGGAGTTTCTTATCAAAAAGAATCACGAAATTGAAATCAATACGATTGATTCCATTTTCCATTCCGAAATAGCCCGGCAAAAACTTTACGGTAAATTTATTATCAACCGGATCAATCCCAGTACGGGAGAAGTGCTGGAAACTACCGACCCAAAAGGGGAGGGAAAATTACAGGGAGCCATGGCATCAGAAATTATTCCGATACGAACGGATGGAAGTGAGGGAGTGCAGGTATTGCTCATTTCCCCCTACCGAGCCGTTTTCAGGCAAATGTTGTTTGTTCTGATCCTTTCGCTGCTTCTGATTCTTTTTGTGGGTTATGCCCTGTTTTACCTTTTGAGTTCGTTCAGAAATGAACGAAAGCTACGGCAACTGCAAGCCGACTTTTCACATGCACTCACGCACAATATGTCCACACCGCTGCAGACCATCTATCAGGTAAATGCCCTGATGAAGAACGACCAGCTGGTTGCCGACACTGAAAAACGGAACAAATATATTGAACTTGCTCAACAACAGATTCTGAATCTTCAGGCATTAACAGACAGAATTCTCACTGTTGCACGGGCTGAACAATCTTCGCTTTCTCCCGATTTAAAACCCATTGACGTCACTCATCTCATCAGTGACCTGATTGAGAAATTCTCGGTTCAGGTAAAAAAGGAGGTGCATTTTTCTACATTTTTCCAACCCGATCATATTCTCTTTAATGCCGATGAGTCAATGCTCTACAACGCTGTCAGCAACTTGATTGATAATGCAATTAAATATTCGGGACAAGCAGTTGAAATTGAACTCGACTGCCGGATGAAAGAAAATGGCCTACATATCGGAGTAAAAGACAACGGATACGGCATCTCTTCTGCCGACCAGCATACCATCTTCAGGAAGTTTGAACGTGGAACAGCCGTCAAACGGAAAGAGGCTACAGGCTTTGGACTGGGATTGAGCTATGTGAAAAGTGTGACCGAAGCTCATCACGGAACCGTGAACCTCTTCAGCAAGGTTGGAGAAGGTACACTTTTCGAGTTATTCTTCCCGTATAGAACCGGGCAACTAAGCAAGACCAACGCTATTGAATCATGATAAAACTCTTGTTTGTAGAAGATGACGAAGCATGTGCTTACGCCATTCAGGGGGGATTAGAAATGCTCGATCTGTACGAAGTGCGATGTGCTGCAAATGGCAGGGAAGCTTTAAAAATTTATGACGGGTTTTGTCCCGATGTTGTAGTTTCGGATGTCCAAATGCCGGAAATGAACGGGCTTGAGCTTGTCCGTAGAATCCGTGAAAACGATCCTCAGGTTATCATCATTCTTGCCACCGGTCTCACATCTCCTAAAGATCTGCGGAATGGGTACAATGCAGGTATCGATGAGTATATAAAAAAGCCTTTCATTGCTGAAGAGCTCCATTATCATATACAAGCAATTCTGAAACGCACAAGAAATAATAGCCACGTTGAATCAATACCGGAGAACAACACCCAACATATCAATATGGGTCGGTATGTTTTTGATCCGGAAAACGGAACACTGACGCTGAATAATCGGGTAACACAAAAGCTGACCTCACGGGAGGCGCAGTTGCTCCTGCTCCTGTATAAAAACCAAAATCGGATGATACCCAGAATGGAGATCCTGCAGCATTTCTGGCCGGGCGATGACCCTGTATTTTCCTCCCGCAGTCTTGATGTGTTTATTTCAAAACTGCGCAAATACCTCTCGGAAGACCAATCGGTGAAAATCGTGAACGAACGGGGTAAAGGATTGAGATTGCTTACAGATAATTGAGAAACAGCGCCTCATCTTGTTCTTTTGACAAAGAGATAAACAATCAACAAAAAAAATAGACGCCCGGTAATCGATAATGCTTTCAATGATATTGTACCGAAATCATTTTTTTCGTTTGTGCAAGTAATTAATGAGATTATGATAACAACAAAAAAAATAGCTACAACTGTTTTAATGACCTCATTTCTGTACCTGTATATATAACGCTTCATTAGAATCTGTTTTATAAAAATTGAGTTTATGATTATCCGCATGAATTCCTATTGTAAATTCTTGACCTAAAATCGGTGTTGTAGCTTACAGCAGCAACAAGCAACCTGTCGAAGATGGCATCACCAAAATAACGTCGGTTGAATTTATAGCAGAATTCATTGAGACAGTATTGTAAATATTCCTTAGTAAGCTGATGGTGTACATCCAACAGCAACCGTTTAACATTACCAATGGCAATATGCACCCATGGCAATATTTTTGGCAGGTCTTCTTTCTTTATAACCTGCGCATGATGTGATTTGACATGTTCGGACAACTTACTGTAAGGAGTTGCATCATCGGTGGTCAATTCCGCCTGTGGATTTACGTGTTCTTTGACAGTTTTTGAAATGGCATCGGCTTTTAAATCATCGATAACCACCATTTTCAGGTGATTGACACGTTTGGGCTTTTTGCCCGGTTTGGGGGTTTCCGCAAAAGAACTTTCGCTCATAACCACTATTTTGGATTGTCTTTGGCTCCCTATGCCCCGCCTGAGAGGTTTATCCTTTTCTTCTTCCGCAATTAATGTAGCGATAAAAGCATTGTCGAGTTCTACCTCATCGGTTAATTGATACAAATTATCGCGTTTTCCCATCACATCGCGTAATTTGCATACCATCTCCCAAATGGGCTGATAACGTTTATGACCTAATTGTCGTTGCAGTTCTGCAGTAGAGAACGATTTTTTGGTGCTGGTAAGCAGATGCATGGCAACATACCAATGCATAAAAGGTAATTTGCTGTTTTCCATCACTGTTCCTGAGCGTAAGGATTGCCGGTGGTGACATTGTTTACATTCGTAACACAGCTTATTCTGCAGCCAATAATGGTGCACACAACCACATTTGGGACAAACGACCCCGCAAGCGTCTCTTTGAGCCTTAAAATGCTCGATACAGGACTTTTCGTCGGGGAATTGTGTACTGAATTTAATGATATTCATAAGAACTATAGATATTGATTTTATGACATAAATATAATGAATACCAGTGAATTATACAAATTTTTATAACTATTTTCTGAAAAATATATCGTAATTTATCCCTTTTAAAGTAGGATACTTTGCGGATAATCATTTTGAGTTTTTTTAAAAGGGGGAAAGTTATAACTTATCCCCTTTTTCATAAATATTATCATTAACAAGACTTTAATAAAACATTAGAAAAGTAATAAATAAAGTCCAATTAATGTAGTTGCCCCAATTAATGCTTTCCCAAATTTATATCCTGCGTCACAACCTTCTTCAAAACCACCACCGTTGATTTCTTGAAGTTCAATTAAATCTAAGTCTTTCATTTGAAAAAAAATTAAGAATTTAACTATGAAACAAAGGCTCGAAGAATTCCATAAAAGAATCCACCAAATGTAGCCATATTATTTCCATTTGCTTTGATAGTAGCATCATCCATATACCATCCAATAGGCACATTTCCTCCATTTAATTGTTTTAATTCCTTAGTGTTCAGTTCGATAAATTCTAAATTCTTCATAAAAATAAAAATTAAATTGTTAATGTTAAATTTGATTTATGCAATATTATCCATAAGCGCGCGATGAATTTATTACATTGCAAAAATAAATTATCTCCGTGCAATTACATTGCACTGTAGTAACTCGCATTATTAATAAAGCATAACATATCCTAAACGTTGACTTGAGAAAGAGTGATAGACAAAACATCTATGGTTCTGCGTGAAATAGTGTGGGTAGATAAAAATTTAGGTTGCCTTATGAATTACGGATAGCCGCTGATTGCTAAAATTCCGCTCTTCCTTTTCCATTCACCATTATACATCAATTATTCATCCTCAATTAATTCCCCCGACCTCATCTCATCATCGGGGTACCCGATCTGCGCAGAGAGCGTGTCGCCAGGCAGTGCAGGGGTTCTGTCTTTCTGACTTCTAACTTCTCTATTTCTTGTTAATTCTCAATTGTCAATTATCCATTACATCATAACACCTCCCCGCCTTCGGCGGTACCCCTCTTATCTTAAGAGGGGGAGTAATTATGGAATTACACCCAACCCATCTAAACAGTCCCCTTAAGATAAGGGGACAAGTGCTGCCGCCGGGCAGCACAAGAGTTATGATATTCCTCCACTTCTAACTTCTTTCTTAAATTCTCAATTATCCATTATTTTTTGGAGATGCTGTCTTTATCTTTTTTGCATTCTTTTTTTGCCTTGATGCAAAAAAGAATGTAGGGTTTGGGGCAACGCCCCAACAAGCCTCTGAATAGCGCAAGTTTCCGAACTTATACCGGGAACAACGGCAGTTTCCAAACTGCCTGTTGTTTTGCGTCTAAGTTACACTGATGCTAAACTTGAACGAGATGGGTTTCAATTATCCCTATTTCCAAACAAAAAAATGAGTACCATAATCAAGCGATACCCATTTTTTCTATTTTTAAAGCAAATTTCAGAATCTGTATCCGATCGAAAACGAAGTTCGAATAAAAGCCCACGGACCATCGATCCTGATATTGGCAGAATGTTCGTCTACGCTTACCTCGCTTTTAATCATTGGAATATCTTCCAGCCCATCTTCAATGTCCTGCTTTAGTGTTTGTTGATCCTCAGGCGAAATAGTTTCGTCCGTTATGCCCGTAAAATCACCCGAACTTTTCCCGCCATGAACGCCCAGAATAGACCAATCCAGGACAATGTTCTTTTTGGAGCCCACCAACCACTGACATCCCAGGAGGATTCCACCGCTATGGGTATTGAGTGAGCCATCCACATCAATAGTGCGTTCGTCATCATTGTCATCGGTAAAAGTCGTCGAAAGTTGATAAAGCGTAAATCGCTCATATCGGTAATAGGGCGCTATATAAAATCCGCCCCCATAGCCCGAAGCCAAATAAAAACGAACTTCGGGAGTAAACGAAAATGTTCCCAATCGAATACTCTTAGCAGATTCATCATCGGTGAACTGCCCGATATAAGGCACTCCGCCCTTTGGCATGACATTGCAACTCAAAAGCACATCAACTCTTTTACTGAGGATTCGTTCGGCATAAAAGGAATAATTTCTAACGGCCGCTCCCAATAAATTGAACTTAACGATAGTTTGGCCATCCAGAAGACCGTAAGACAAATAATCAGGTTTGAGTGACGTGCTGTTCTGCGAAAACAGGGAAAACGACAGAAATATCGTTAGCCCCAGGACAATACTTCTTTTCATAAGGCCTCGAATTTAGTTTTAATCCGAAGCAAATTTATATAATTTTTCTCAACAAAAAAATAAATTAGTATTTATTTATCGCATAGAGTAGAAATAAGTATGATACTTAATAATTAACGTATTACAAATATTTCTTTCGTCGAACTTGGGGGAAATTTCAGACCTGAATTTTATGTTTATTATAGTTTTATTTTTATTTTTTTTGCTCCCGACTCATTGTTAAAAGCATCCAGAGCCGTCACCACGTAAGTGTATTTTTTCTTCCCTCCTTCGTAAGGAAACAAGTAAAAATTATCAGGGGTCACTTTCACGATATTTTCGGCCCGATGGATATCGACCTTTTCGCCATCGCGAAAGCGATAAACGACATAATTCTTAGCCTTTTCGGGATTGGTGGGGTCATTATCGCGATCCCAAGCCAAAAAGTGCATGTCTTCGGTGTAAATTTCCTTCAGGTTTTTCACTTTTTTGGGTTTTCCGTCGAACATGTGTGTATAAGCCGGCAACAGCGCTTTGGCTCGATGAATTTCGGTTTTCAACAAACTTGTTACCTCATCGGCATTATCCAATATCAAATATCCATACCAATAGCAATTCCCGTTTACAAACGACATTTCACGCGATTGACGAATTTTGGTTGGTAATTCGTTTTTGTCCATGCTTCGCTTTAAGTCCTGCCCGATGTATAATTGTTTGCCACTGTTGTTTGCATTCCACCAATGAAGCAAAGTGGTATAATCGGCCGCACGATGTCCAATTTCCCAATACAACTGTGGCATGTTGTAGTCGATCCATCCTTTTTCTGCCCAAAGTTTGACGTCAGCATAAAGATCATCGTAATTCTGTAAGCCGTTGGTTTCGCTTCCCGAACCGTCGGGGGTACTTTTTTTGTTGCGGTAAATTCCGAACGGGCTTACGCCAAATCGCACCCAAGGCTTAGTGGCGGCAATCGCGTATTTTATTTCTTGAATCAATAAATTCACATTGTTCCTGCGCCAATCATCGCGCTGAGTAGCCGAAAATCCTTGCTTGGCCGCATACATCGAGAAACTTCGATCGTCCGGAAACGGCTGTCCGGCAATAGGATATGGATAAAAGTAGTCATCCATGTGAATGGCATCTACATTATAGCGCGAAACGATGTCGCGCACAACGTCACAGATGAAAGCCCTATTTTCGGGCAAACCCGGATCGAAAAACAATTGCGTGCCATATTGAATAAATCGTTCGGGATATTTCCAATAAATATGATTGGGCGCAAGTTGTGTGCTCATGCTCGTTTTCACACGATAAGGATTAAGCCATGCATGAAGCTCCATCCCTCGCTTGTGGCACTCTTCGATCATCACGGCAAGAGGGTCGAAAGAAGGATCGTCGGGTGCTTGTCCCTGACGTCCGGTAAGGAATCGGCTCCACGGCTCGAGATTCGACTTGTAAAAAGCATCGGCCTCCGGTCGCACCTGAAAAATTATGGCATTGATACCGGCCTCATCCAGTTTGCGAACCATGTCGGCGATATATTGCTTCATGGCCGCGCTGTTCATCTGTTGATATCGAGTCTGGCCTACTGTTTGAATCCACGTGCCTCGAAATTCTCTTTTGGGAGTTGGATCGGCCACACGAACGAGAGTGGGCTTTTTTGACCCGCAAGCGGAGATAAAAGCCAGGAAAACGAAGATAACGACAAATCTAAAAACGGTACGTATTGAATTCATTGCAATGAAATTACGATTAAACGGGAGTGAAAATAGGATGCTCGTCATCCAGCAAATGCTCGGGCGTATATTGCTGGGGATAGATTACCACTCTATTATAATTGGGAAAATTATTCTCGAGACGTGTTGGCAAATCGTCTAAAACGGAGAGATAAGATATATAGCCCGGATGAGCAGAAACCACGATAAGCAAATCATCCGGCTTTATGAAACTCTTGCATTCCAGCGGATCGGCCCAATCGGTAAATGTCTGAAAAGTGAACAAATTTTTAATGTTTTTCTGGTTCGATATTATTTTATGCGTATTGGGGTGTCCGAGGTGAAGAACAGGTGCCGAAAGTTCTTGTGATAAAGTTGCGATTTTATTGACCCACACTTCAAACCCGTATTCTCTTTCGGCAAGCGGTGGGGAAATTACCACAATCCGATTATGGGTTATTAACGGTTTTTCCAAATGACAAATAAACAAGTTTTTATCGAGCTTTTTTATTGTCGTTTCTACTTTGTCTCCAATCCATCTTTCGAACAGTCCCATCCTCCCGGGCCAACCCATAATGACAATATCGGCCATTGTTTCGCGAGCTGTTCGCACAATGCCGTCAGGAATATTATGATCAATTGTTGTAATGATGTCCACTTTTAATTCGGCCGCAATTGCCGAATTGACCGATTCCTCCAATTCTTTTCTAAATTTGATGATATTCTTTTCGGCTTCGATATTATTAGGCACAACTCCGAGTAACGATATGGGATTTTCCGACTTTTTATCCTTGATAAAAAAAGCAAAATCGATTAAATGCCCTATATTGGAAGGATTGGCAATGGAAACCAATATTTTCTCCTGCGCAAATGTTCCCATAAATGATTTCGTAAGCTGACCATTATTTTGTTGCAATGCAATCTCGCGAGCCGCTTTTTGTGTTACTACCGAAGACACGACACATGTTAGCAAAATCAAGATAATGGTTCCGTTGAGTATGTAATCATCCAATATTCCGGCATGAAAACCCGTAATAATAATAGCCAGGGTGGCTGCAGCATGAGAGCTGCTCAGTCCGAAAATCAGGTTACGCTGGGAGGCCGAATAATGAAATATTTTTTGAGTAAAAAAAGCTGCGACATACTTACCGATAAGCGCCACCAATGTTAATACCAGAGCCACTTTGATTGTGTTCCATCCATCCATTACAACACTCAGATCCACGATCATGCCTACCGAAATAAGAAAGATAGGGATGAACAATGCATTGCCGAAAAAATCGATTCGATTCATCAAAGCAGAAGAGTGAGGTATAAGTTGATTCAATGCAAGACCGGCAGCAAACGCTCCGATAATGGCCTCCAAACCTCCCATTTCAGCCAAAAAGCCACAAAGAAAAAGTATGAAAAGAACGAAAATATAATGAGAATATTTATCGTCTCCGATTTTTTGAAAAAACCATCGGGCAAGCTTCGGAATAAATAAAAAAACAATTACCGAGAAAACCGCGAGTGAAACAATCAATCGCAGCCAAAAAGAAAATGGTAACCCGCTCTGTCCTCCGGTGGTGACAATTGTCAGAATAATTAAAACTACGACATCCGTAAAAATAGTCCCTCCAACGGTGATGGCAACCGCCTGATTTTTGGAAACTCCCATCCGACTAACGATAGGATAGGACAATAACGTATGTGTGGAAAACATGCTGGCCGTGAGAAAACTGGTCAAAGACTCGTATCCCAAACCAAATCTGCATACCGGATAGCCGATCAAAAGGGGAAACATAAAAGTTAGCGCCCCAAAAAGAAGACTTTTGTTTTGATGTATTCTGAAATCGTTAAAATCCAACTCCAATCCTGCCGTAAACATGATATACATCAGGCCGATAGTCGAAAACATCTGCATAGTTGCATCGTTGGATATTAAATTTAATCCGAATGGGCCGATAATGATACCCGCGAAAATCAATCCGATAATACTCGGTACGCGTATCCGGTTTAAAAAGATGGGTACGAATAAAACAATCGTCAACAAAACCAGAAACACAATAACAGGATTGGATAATGGTAATGAAAATTCATGCGAAAAACTGCTTAGTAATATTGTTCCCATATCCAATCAAAATTTGTGGCGATTATAATCTATAAAAGTATAAAAGGAAAATCTGCTTAACATGTTCACAAAAATAATTATTTTTTTGTTTTCATCCCGAAAGATGCTTCTTTAAAAGTCATCAAAACAGGCAAAAACAGACAAAAACAAAATTGCCTCCTTTATTCAACTTTAGAATTAACCGAATAAACAGCTCAAAACCGTATTTGATAAAAAATCATTACTTTTGCAAGTTATTTTCGCAGCTTATGGATCCCAATCAAATAGAAATAAAAGGTGCACGCGTCAACAACCTCAAAAATATTGACGTAAACATCCCTCGCAATACACTCACCGTTATTACCGGCCTTTCGGGTTCCGGAAAATCTTCGCTCGCTTTCGATACTCTTTATGCAGAAGGTCAACGACGCTATGTAGAAAGTCTCTCGGCTTATGCCCGACAGTTTCTCGGACGAATGAACAAACCCGAATGCGATTATATTCACGGCATTCCGCCGGCAATTGCCATCGAACAAAAAGTTACCACCCGAAACCCGCGATCTACTGTTGGCACTTCAACAGAAATTTACGAATATCTCCGACTCCTTTTTGCACGCATCGGGAAAACAATCTCACCGGTTTCCGGTGTCGAAGTCAAAAGACATTTCGTTTCCGACGTTGTGGACAAAATGCTCGAATATCGCCCCGGAACGCGAATGGCAGTTCTCTCGCCCATTCAGTTGCACAACAACCGAACGCTTGCCGAACAACTCGAAATCCTGATGAAAGAAGGCTTTTCGCGCATAGATGTCGGAGAACAGTTTTATCGTATTGACGAGCTTCTCGCGCAAAAGGAATTACCTTCCAAAGAAGATATTTTATTGGTTATCGATCGACTTTCGTGCTCATCGGACAAGTCAACCGTCAACCGGCTTTCCGATTCGGTGGAAACTGCATTTCTTGAAGGCAATGGTGAATGTGTAGTCCGATTTTGGACCGAAAACGGCATCGAATCGTTCGTCTTTTCCAATCGCTTCGAAGCAGATGGCATGACGTTCGAAGAGCCTACCGATTTGATGTTCAATTTCAACAGCCCGATCGGGGCCTGCCCCAAGTGTGAAGGCTTTGGTAAAGTAATCGGCATCGACGAAAACCTGGTGATTCCCGACAAAAGTCTTTCGGTTCAGGAAGAATGCGTGCAATGCTGGAAAGGCGAAAAAATGAGCGAGTGGCAGAAAGAATTCGTCCGCAATGCCTACAAAGCCGATTTTCCGATTCACAGGGCATATTATGACCTCACCGATAGCGAGAAGGACATCCTGTGGAATGGTCGGCACGACTTGGGCATCTATGGCATCAACGATTTTTTCGAAATGCTTGAGCAAAATCTTTACAAGATACAATATCGCGTCATGCTGGCCCGCTATCGGGGAAAAACCGACTGCCCCGTGTGCAAAGGTTCGCGACTTAAGCCCGAAGCGCTTTACGTGAAAATGAACGATC
>Ga0255347_1003417_pt1 | contig 20698 bp, 19 predicted proteins | sample wastewater_treat_2_FD_192479 | JGI IMG/M metagenome (GOLD analysis project Ga0255347, IMG submission 192479) | Wastewater microbial communities from Lulu Island WWTP, Vancouver, Canada - plant24 | ecosystem: Engineered > WWTP > Wastewater > Unclassified | place: Canada: Vancouver, British...
TTTTTGTTTGTTGGTACTTACATTATACCATAACAGGAGAGAAATTTATATATAAGATTAACACTAAACCCATCTAAATCAATGGGTTTGGGCATTTAACAAATGCCTATATTTTATATATTAAAGGAGAAGAAAATGGAAAATGGTAAGTACTGTATAGCAATAATGAGTATAGGTAGCGGGGTTGGACAATCTGTTGTAACATCTTGCAACCTATCAAAGCTACCAATTAAAACTATAGGATTAGGAATGAACCCAATGGCTTTTGGAGCTTATGAATGTGATGTAATGGATTATGTGCCTATTATTTATTCAAAAGATTATATTCCGGAATTAATAGATAAGTGTTATAAGCATAAAATAGACCTAATTATTCCCGGCTCAGATGATGAGGCTTTGATTTTAGCTGAACATAAATCCATGTTAGAAGAAAATGGGTTTAAGGTTTTGGTTTCAGATGAAAAACTTATTTCTTTAATAAGAGATAAAGCTAAAATGTGTGATGAACTATCTTCAATTTCCGATGTATTTGTTAAGAACTATGATTTTGAAGAAATTAAATTATTAATAAAAAATAATGAAATTAGTTTTCCTTTGATAGCTAAACCTAGAGATGGATATGCTTCGAAAGGAATAGAAATACTATTAGAAGAAAAGGATTTAGTTCGCGTCACGAATCAACATATAATACAAGAATTAGCAATACCGCACAAAGGAGACCCTTTTAGGCAAGCATATTTACAACAAATATCTAAGAAAGTTAATTCACAATTATCTGAAATATCGATACAAATTGTTACAAATAAAAACGGTGACTTGATGGGGAGAATGGCTTCCTATAATAAATTAAATAACGGTGTTCCTATTGAAATTATTCCTTATGATAATGAATACATATGGTCTGAAATTGATAAGCTGATACCTATGTTGAAACAACTTGGACACAGAGGACCTTTAAATATACAGGGCAGACTAACAGATAAGGGATTAAAACTTTTTGAAATGAACGCCAGGTTTACCGGCATTACCGGATTAAGAGCTATTATGGGATTTAATGAGGTAGAATGTTGTATTAAGGATTGGTTAAATTTATCTAATAAGAATGAAACTTTAAAACTAAATTATGGTAGATTTGGAATTAGGCAAACTACTGATAAAATAATATCCTTGAATAAAAACAAGAGAATAAAAGAACTTTCATTATCTATTAATAAAAAAGAGTTAAAAACAGGTAAAATAATCTTAGTAACAGGCGCTAGCGGTTACCTTGGTCAAACTCTCATTAAGAAGTTATTGAAATCAAAGTATGAAGTTTGGGCATTGAGTAGAAATAAATTCAAGATTGAGAAGTTGTATAATCATTTTGAAGGTGTTAAATGTTTCGAATATGATGATATTAAAAATGGGAGCTTAAGCATCGGATTGGTAGATACAATAATTCATTGTGGTTTTGCACGACCACATAAAGGCAACGAAGAAATTACTGATAGCTTAAATTTTACTAATCAGCTTTTTAATCTTGCGGCAATTCATCAAATCCCGGAAATTATTAATATTTCATCACAAAGTGTTTATGGAACTAAACAGGCGATTTACTGGACAGAAAAAACTAAGGTAATGCCTGAAACTATTTATGCTCAAGCAAAATATTGCACAGAGTTGATGGCAGAAAACATAAAGCTTATAAGCAAACATTCTAATGTAACATCTTTAAGATTATCATCCTTAGCAGGCGGGCAGGAAGGCTTGGTACCAGTTGATATAATTTCAAAATTTGTTATCAATGTTATAAATAATGAAACAATTGAAGTAATTGATGGAAAACAGAAGCTACAAAGACTTGATATCAGGGATGCTGCTGATGGAATTATTGCATTATTGAAGACTAATTCTGATGAGTGGGAAACTGTATATAATTTAGGTATGGAGGGCAGCTATACAGTTCTTGAAATGGCTGATATGGCTACTAAGATTGGAAAAGAAATGCTTGGAAGTAATGTTATAGTCAATGTAAAAGCAGAAAAGATTGATTTAGAATTGGGAATGGATTCAAACAGATTTTACTCACTAACAAAATGGAAGCCGCGTTATTCTTTAAAAGATATAGTAGAATCTTTATTTAAGTATTATAGGAAAGAACGATGAGAGCAAATTATACTTACAGAAGACAACAGAATATTTGTAGATTGATATTATCAATTTTTTCATCTAAATGGTTTAGTTTTCCTTGGACGTACAAATCAGGATAAAAGCATATCAGAAGTTCTTTAATATCGAGGAAAATCCGATTATAGAACATGATGTATGGATAACCAGGACACATGGTTTAGAAGGGAAGATAAAAATTGGGAATAACGTAACATTAGCAAAAAATGTATTTATTGATTATTCAGGCAATGTTATTATTGAAGATGGCGTATTATTAGCTTCAGGCGTAAAGATTGAATCTCATTATAGGGATATAGATGCCTATTTGGCAGGCAAGAATATTAATATACCATCAAGTGTATTAATACGAGAAAAAGCATTTATAGGAACTAATGCAATAATTTTACCTCCATGTAAATATATCGGTAAAAATTCACGTATTGGTGCAGGTGCGGTTGTCGTAAGTGATGTCCCGGATAATGCAGTGGTAGTAGGAGTACCGGCTAAAATAGTAAAGTATATCAATTTTAGTGAAGATGAGGTAAATAATGAATAAATCAATACAAGTAACACGTTCCTCTATACCAGATATAGAAGATTATATTAAAGAAATTAAAGATATATGGGATACCAGATTGCTTACAAATATGGGCGCTAAGCACAGGGTTCTTGAAGCTCAGCTTGTAGATTATCTTAATGTACCAAATATCACCTTATTCACAAATGGTCATCTAGCACTTGAATGCATAATAGCTGCATTAGATTTAAAGGGTGAAGTAATAACTACACCATTTACTTTTGCATCCACAACGCATGCTATTGTTCGTAATGGGTTGAAGCCAATTTATTGCGACATAAATTCTGAAGATTACACTTTAGATGTTTATAAAATTGAAAGTTTGATTACAGAGAAAACTTCTGCGATTATACCTGTTCATGTTTATGGAAACATATGTGATGTTAAAGCAATTGATGCTATAGCTAAAAAACATAATCTTAAAGTTATTTATGATGCTGCTCATACTTTTGGTGTAACAGTTAATGGACAGGGAATAGGAACTTTTGGAGATGCTTCAATGTTTAGTTTTCATGCTACAAAAGTTTTTAACACTATTGAAGGAGGAGCTGTTACATATAATGAACCTTCTTTAAAAGGAAGGCTTGATTCACTTAAGAACTTTGGAATAACTGGACCAGATACTGTAGAATATGTTGGAGGTAATGCAAAAATGAATGAGTTTCAAGCAGCTATGGGTATTTGCAACCTAAGACATGTAGATAAAGAAATAGCTAAAAGAAAAATTGTAGTTGAAAGATATAATGAGCAATTAGGTGATACTGATGGTATTAAGTTATCGAAACCTCAAGCAGGAGTTAAGAGTAACTATGCATATTTTCCTGTTGTATTTGATGACTATAAAAAAAGTAGAGATGAAGTATTTAATGAGTTAAAAACGCATAATATTTTTGCACGAAAATATTTTTATCCTCTTACAAATAGCTTTGATTGTTATAAAGGCAATTATAATGTTGAGGATACACCGATAGCAAAATACATTTCTGAAAGAGTTCTCACACTGCCGTTATATGCAGATTTAGATTTAGAAGATGTAGATAGAATCTGTGAAATTATTAAGAAATAGGAGGAGCAGATGAAAGGAATTATACTTGCAGGTGGAAAAGGGACAAGACTTTATCCCATGACTCAGGCAATTTCAAAGCAATTATTGCCTATATATGATAAACCATTGATATATTATCCTCTATCTGTATTGATGTTAGCTGGAATTAGGGAAATCTTAATAATTTCAACACCTGAGGATACGCCTATTTACGAGAGACTGCTAGGGGATGGTTCGACTCTTGGAGTTAGATTTACCTATAAGGTTCAAGAAAGACCAAGAGGATTAGCTGATGCATTTATTATTGGAGAAGACTTTATTGGCAATGATAATGTCTGTCTTATATTGGGAGACAATATTTTCTATGGTCAGGATTTGACAAGAGTACTAAATAAGGCATCTGCTATAAAAGAAGGAGCAGTTATTTTTGGTTATCCTGTTAAAGATGCAAGAGCATTTGGAGTTGTAGAGTTTGATGAGAATAAAAAGGTTATATCTATAGAAGAAAAGCCAAAATATCCAAAATCAAACTATGCAGTGCCAGGACTATATTTTTATGATAGCCGTGTTGTAGATATAGCTAAAAATGTGAAGCCGTCCGAGCGCGGAGAAATAGAGATTACTTCTGTGAATAATGCATATTTAGAAAATAAAGAATTGAATGTTATTCTTTTAGGTAGGGGAATGGCATGGTTGGATACGGGTACACCTGAAGGAATGCTTAAGGCTGCAGAATATGTAGAAGCAGTTCAATCGAGGCAAGGCTTTTATATTGCATGCCTTGAAGAGATTGCATGGAGAAGAGGATTTATTAACAACGAACAGCTTAAAGCGGTAGGCGAAAGTTTAAAGATGACTGATTATGGTCAATATATACTTTCATTATTAGATGAAGTATGATTCATGGAAGTGAGGTAAAACAATTTGAAAACTATATTGGTAACGGGTGGAGCCGGGTTTATTGGAAGCAATTTTGTGAAATTTATGCTTAATAAGCACCCTGACTATAGAATTATTAATATTGATGCCCTTACGTATGCAGGGAATTTAGAAAATTTTAAAGAGATTGAGAATAATCCTAATTATAAATTTATTAAATGCGACATAAGAGACAGAAAAAAGATTGATAAAGTTTTTAATTCTTATGACATTGATATTGTAGTAAACTTTGCGGCTGAATCACATGTTGACAGGAGTATTGAAGAACCGGAAGTGTTTTTAACAACAAATATTATAGGAACACAAGTTTTGTTGGATGTAGCCAAGAAGTTTTGGAAAATCAATCCGGATGACAAATATTGCAAAGGATATAAACCAGGGGTTAAATTTATTCAGATTTCAACAGATGAAGTATACGGTGCATTAGGGAAGACAGGTAAGTTCGTTGAGTCTATGCCCCTTATGCCAAACAGTCCATACTCAGCATCAAAGGCAAGTGCAGATATGATTGTAAGAGCTTACCATAGAACTTATGGAATGCCGGTTAATATAACCCGTTGCAGCAATAACTATGGACCATATCAGTTCCCGGAGAAGCTAATACCTCTGATAATTAATAATTGCCTTAAGGGAATAGAGCTTCCGGTTTATGGAGATGGAATGCAAATAAGAGATTGGCTGCATGTTTCTGACCACTGCTCAGCAATTGATACGGTTCTTCACAAAGGATTAGATGGTCAAGTTTACAATATTGGCGGGAATAACGAGAAAGCTAATATAGAGATTGTAAAGATTATAATTCATAAGCTTGGTAAATCTAAAAACCTTATAAAATATGTGAAAGACCGACCAGGTCATGACAGGAGATATGCTATCGACAATACTAAAATTACCACTGAACTTGGATGGAAACCAGCATACACATTTGAGCAAGGTATTAAAGAAACTATTCAATGGTATTTAGATAATACTGAGTGGATTGAGAATATTGTATCAGGTGATTATGTGAAATATTATGAGAAGATGTATTCAGGCATTGGCAAAGGATTTAAATAAAACTAAGGAAGGTAGAAAATGTTCAAAATAGCAGTAGCAGGAACAGGGTATGTTGGCTTAGTTGCGGGAGTATGCCTTGCAGAAGTAGGCCATAAAGTGATATGTGTAGATATTGATGAAGAAAAAGTAAATATAATGAAAAAGGGAATCTCTCCGATTTATGAAGATGGATTAGAAGAATTAATGCAGAAGAATTATGCTGCAGGCAGGATTGATTATACTACTGATTATAAATCGGCATATAAGGATGCGGATGCAATATTTTTGGGTGTAGGGACTCCTGAACAGCCTGATGGGTCAGCTGATTTATCGCATATTGCAACTGTGGCAAGACAAATAGCAGAAAACATAGAAAAGGATTGCCTTGTTGTTGTTAAATCAACTGTACCTGTTGGTACTAATGATAAGGTTGAACAATTTATTAAGGACTTTTTAATTAATGATGTAAAGGTTGAAGTTGCTTCTAACCCTGAATTTCTGGCACAGGGTTCTGCTGTTCATGATACATTGCATGCAGCTCGAATAATCATTGGTACGGATAGCAAATGGGCAGAAGAATTGCTAATGAAAATTTATGAGCCATTCAAATTGCCTATTGTTTCGGTAAGCAGAAGGTCAGCAGAGATGATTAAGTATGCATCTAATGATTTTTTAGCCCTTAAAATATCTTATATGAATGATATTGCAAACTTGTGCGAATTGGTTGGTGCTGATATACAGGACGTTGCATTAGGTATGAGTTTTGATGAGCGTATTGGCAGTAAATTTTTAAATGCAGGTATTGGTTTTGGTGGTTCATGTTTTCCTAAGGATACAAAGGCTTTAGAATATTTGGCTAGACAGAATGGTTATGAATTAAGAACAGTTAAAGCTGCCATTGATGTAAATAATGATCAAAAGACTATGTTATATAAGAAAGCTTGTAGGAGACTTATCACATTTTGTGGGTTAAAGGTTGCTGTTTTAGGACTTACATTTAAACCAGGAACTGATGATTTAAGGGAAGCACCGTCATTAGATAACATATCTTTATTATTGGAACAAGGTGCAGAAATATTTGCTTATGATCCGGTTGGAATAGATAACTTTATGAAGAAATATCCTGAAGGTAAAATTGGGAAAGGCAGCATAAGATATGTTGGGAATATTGAAGAAGCCTTAGATGATGCAAATGTATGTTTTATATTTACTGAATGGAATGAGATTAAAGCAGTAAGGCCAACTGACTATAAAAAGTTAATGAGAACTCCTTTAGTATATGATGGAAGAAACATATATAGAGTTGATGATATGAAAAATGCAGGAGTAGAGTATTATTCTATTGGTAGACCTTATGTTAAAGTTAATGTTAAATCATTAAGAGATGCTGCTACCACTGCTGATTGATGTTAAATCACTTGGAATTATACAAAAATATGATTTCTATTCTGCTATTAGGAGGTTAGTAAATGACTTATAAAGATTTGGATATAAATCACACGTATCTTGTTACTGGGACTGCAGGGTTCATAGGTTTTTTTCTAACTATGAGTTTGTTGGAGTTGGGTTGTAGAGTTATAGGAATTGATAATTTAAATAACTATTATGATATTAAGTTAAAGCAAGCACGTCTAGAAAAGCTTAAAACATTTGATAAATTTACTTTTATTAAGGGCGACATTTCTGACAAGCCTATGGTAATGGATATATTTAAAAAATATAAGCCGGATATAGTTGTTAATTTAGCTGCTCAAGCAGGTGTAAGATATTCTATAGAAAATCCTGATGCATACATTCAAAGTAATATTATTGGTTTCTTTAACATCTTAGAAGCATGTAGGTTCTATCCTGTTGTCCATTTAGTTTATGCATCATCCAGCTCGGTATATGGTTCAAACAAAAAGGTTCCATTTGAAGAATCTGATTTTGTTGATAATCCTGTGTCGTTGTATGCAGCTACAAAAAAGTCAAATGAACTTATGGCTCATACGTACAGCCATCTATATAAGATACCTACAACAGGATTGAGGTTCTTCACAGTTTATGGTCCGATGGGAAGGCCAGATATGGCTTACTTTAGATTTGCTGATAAGTATTTTGCAGGTGAGCCTATAAATATATTTAATAATGGAGATTTTGAGAATGACCTTTATAGGGACTTTACTTATATTGATGATGTGGTAGAAGGTGTTGTGAGGTTGCTGAATAATCCACCTGATTTATCGTATGACGTACCATATAAATTATACAATATAGGCAACAATAAACCTGAGAAATTGATGGTATTCATTGATACTCTAGAAAAGTGTTTGAGTGGAGCTTTGGGAAGAGAAGTAGTGTTTGAAAAAGTATTTGAACCTATGAAATTAGGGGATGTTCCAGCTACCTATGCTTCTACTGATTTATTACATGAAGAGGTAGGTTTTAAACCAGAGACTTCTATTGAAGAAGGATTAAGGAAGTTTGCTGAGTGGTATGTGGAGTTTTATAAAGTAAGATAAATTTTTATATATAATTAAGAAAGCTATAACATAAGAAATTGTTGAGGTGAGTTAAATGAACATACTTGTTACCGGCGGAGCAGGTTATATAGGTTCACATACCTGTGTTGAATTATTAAATAATAATCATTCTGTAATAATAGCAGATAACCTATGTAACAGCAAAATGAAAACTATAAATAAAATAAAGCAAATAACTAATAAGGACGTTTTATTCTATCAAGTAGATGTAACTGATGAACAAGCAGTGGAATCTATATTTTCATCTCATCAAATTGATGGTGTAATTCACTTTGCAGGTCTTAAAGCTGTAGGTGAATCTGTTGAGAAACCTCTTGAGTATTACTATAACAATATTCTTAGTACAATAATATTATCAAAGGCTTGTATTAAATATAATGTGAATAAATTTGTATTCAGCTCATCAGCCACAGTATATGGAGAAAATAAAGTACCTTTTATTGAAACTATGGATTTACTTCCAACGACTAATCCTTATGGTGAAACCAAGGCAATTAGTGAGAGGATATTAATGGATGTTGCAAAAGTTAATCCGAATTTTTCAGTTTCACTTCTCCGTTATTTTAATCCGGTAGGAGCACATGAAAGTGGTTTAATTGGTGAATCCCCTAGTGGTATTCCAAACAATTTAATGCCTTTCATAACTCAGGTAGCAAAAGGAAAGCTTGAGAAACTAAGAGTATTTGGAAATGATTATAATACTATAGACGGTACAGGGGTTAGAGACTATATTCATGTGATGGACCTTGCCGAAGGTCATGTTGCAGCAATTGAAAAGTTAACAGAAGGTGTGCATATATACAATCTTGGAACAGGACAAGGAACTTCAGTTCTTCAACTAATACATGCTTTCGAGGAAATTAATAATATTAAAATACCTTATGAAATTGTTGGCCGCAGACCCGGTGATATAGCATCTTGTTATGCTGATGCGAGTAAAGCTGATCGGGAACTAGGCTGGAAGGCAAAGCGTGGGATAAAGGAAATGTGTAGGGATGCTTGGAGGTTTGAGAAGAGTTGAAAATGAATGACCATTGTTATAATTTAAAAAATAGAAACGTTTTTAAAAGAATATTACATTTATTAAAAAATAGAGTGGTACAGAAGGTATAATTGGAACAACAGATTTTCTAGATTATTCTTATTAAGTAATTTAGTATCTAGGTTATTTGGCAAATGTTATACATAAATTGAAAAATTATGCTTATAAAAACAGATTGTTAAGAAATCAGGGGAAATGTACAAATATAATACACACTAATATGAAGAAGTTAAAGCTAATTATTTTCGATCAAACTAGTATCTTTGTAAGACCAAAACCTCATCATCATTTAATAGCGCGAGAAATAAAATTATTATCTAAGTACTGTTTGAATATTTAGAACCAACTAAGTTAGCTTACGAAGAATCTTACTTTATTATTACCGTTTTGAAAAATTACACTTGAAATGTTACCGTGTCTTGAAATAGTGCAAAATAGATATATATTATGGTTGACGTTAATATAGAATAATGCTTCGACCTTTTTTAATGGATATAAATAATATAAAATAAAATTTTTATGCAATTATAGCATAAGTCTTGCTATCTAATTTTTGTTTACATAATGTAAAAAATAAAGTAAATACTTTAAAAAAGATAAAATTATAATATATAATTACCTATACTAGGTTGACAATTATAGTATTTCGTTATATAATTAGCTAACATTTTCATGAAGGAGTAAAATCATGAAGGATAAATTAAAAACATTTTTAAATGATTATTCAAATTTAACCAAAAAGCAACAAGGAATAATCGAATATATTATGAATAATCCTTACGATGTATGCAATTTATCGCTTAAAGAATTAGCAAAGCGAACAGGAGTTTCTGAAGTTTTAATCCTAAAGGTTTGTGATATATTGGGATTTGAAAACTATAAAGGATTAAAAAATGCTTTTCAAAATCATAATGATCAGTTAATAACTATTAGTGATATCGAAGACTTAGCAAGACAAAATCCTTCTGATTCTAATGCTAATAAGAAAGTATTGTTTAACCTGGTTTCTTTACTTGAACAAAGGAATATGGTTGAAATGATTAACAATTTAGACACTGATTTAATATTTAAATGTGGACAAGAGCTTTTAAAATCAAGAGAAATTATTGTTTTCGGACATAATGCGTCTAAAACCTTAGCTGATTATCTTGCTCACAGATTGAATTATATGCATTTGAAAGCGTATTCTATTAAATTGGGTGATAATGATATCGTTAAAACAGCATTGGCTAAGATTAATATCGAAGATTTTGTAGTTATCTTTTCTTTCCCTCCGTACTATTATCCCACAGCTGAAGTGGTGAGGTATGCACAAATGAAAGGTATAAAAATAGCAACTATTACAAATAGTTTACAATCACCTGCTATTTCTGAGAGGGATTATACGTTTATTTGCAAAACAGAGTCAATATTTTTCTATAATTCATTATCATTGCCTATGAAATTTGTAGAACTCTTAACTACTAATATGGCTATACAATTGGGAGAGAATCTTAATCAGATTACAAAAGAAGAGTTGCTGGTAAGTAAATTTATTAGTGGAAGGAATTAATTGTTACACAATGGAGGTTTAAAGTGTAAAATGATATTAATAAAAAATGCGGATGTATACGCACCAAGACACATTGGAATAAGTGATATTTTGATTTGTGGGGAAAGGATTTTTGCCATTGAAACATCTCTTAAAGAATATGAACAAATCAAAGGGATTGAAGTAATTGATGTAAAAGGTATGCGCACTATGCCTGGTTATATTGATCAGCACGTACATATTACCGGTGGGGGTGGGGAACAAGGATTTTCATCAAGAGTTCCTGAAGTTACAGTAAGCGATATAATCAATGCAGGAGTTACTACTGTACTTGGAATGTTAGGAACAGACAGTATAACAAGAACATTAGAAAATGTACTCGCTAAGTCTAGGGGGTTGGAGGGTGATGGAATTACTGCCTATATGTTAACTGGATCCTATTCTTATCCACCAGTAACCATGACTGGCAGTATATCAAGGGACATAGTTCTCATAGATAAGATTATAGGGGCAAAAATAGCATTATCTGATCATCGTAGCTCTAATATATCTAAGGATGAATTTATTCGTTTTTGTGCAGAAGCAAGATTAGGAGGTATAATATCAGGTAAGGCTGGCATTACAGTAATTCATATGGGCACAGGAAAGGGAGGATTTAAGCATATTTATGCTTTAGCAGAAGAGTCAGACGTCCCTATAAACAATATATTACCAACACATGTAGGACGTAGCAAAGAAGTCCTCTTGGAAGCAATCAAATTTGCAAAAGATGGCGGCAATATGGATATTACTGCCGGACAAAGCGGTATTCCCGGAGATTCAGCTTCACAAGTAGCATATGCTTTAGAATGCGGTGTATCACCTGATAGAATTACTATAAGCAGCGACGGTTGCGGAAGTCAGCCAGTTTTTAATGAAGTCAAAGAGTGTATCGGATTAACATATACTTTGCCCAACGTTATTCATGAAGAAATTAAAGTATTAATAGAAAAATATTCGCTACCTGTAGAAATTGCTATTTCGTTCATTACCAGTAATGTTGCAAGAATTATGGGGCTGAAAGGTCATAAGGGTGAAATTTGTGTTGGAGCTGACGCAGATATAGTTATATGGGATGAGCAAATAAATATAGAATACGTTTTTGCTAAAGGGAAAATAGCAAAATTTTCTGACAAGTTGCTTATTAAGGGTCGTTTTGAAAAGTGATCATTAAAGGAGAAGTAAATATATGAACATCAATGTAGGAATGAATGCAAATGATTTATACAAAACTTTGGAAGACTATTTTAATCCTAAACTATGCACCGATATTTTTAAAATTGGTTTACAATATAATAATACAGATTTTATAAAAAAAATCTACACTTCTACATTTGCATCCGTTGATGTTTTAAAAAGAGTGTTAGATAAAAATGAGAATGACATAATGATATTTTCACATCACCCGGTCCCTCAAAAACCTGATGAAAACAGTCCTTATCCAGAGATTCCTCTATATTTGGTAGAGAAATTAAAGGAATCACGTATAAGTTTATTTTCATATCACATACCCTTAGACGGTCATAACCTATATTCTCCAAGTTATTCATTAGCTTTGGCTTTAGGGTTAAAACCTTACGATACTTTTTACTTTCAAAATGGTATTGAAATGGGAGAATTATGTGAAAGTACATATTCTAATATAAATGAAGTAGTAATTCATTTAGAGCATTTATTTGGCCATGCAGTAAGGCTATATAATTATGGGGACGAGGAAGTAAAAAACAAACGGATTGCCATTGTAGCGGGATGTGCAAAGAATCCTGATATGTATGAATACTTATATATAAAAGGAATTAATACATTTATTACGGGCGTTACAAATAAGGAAATTACCTGGACACAATCAATTCATGAGCAAGCCAAAGTTAATGGTATAAATTTAATTGGAGGCACTCATTTTTCGACAGAGAAATTTGCACTTATATCACTTGTAAAATTTTTTGAAGGTTTGGGAATTCCTTGTGAGTTTTTAGATGAATTACCTAATTTAAATGACATTTAAGATTTTATTTTCAGAAAGGATGGTATTTATGTGGCGGTACATACTTAAACGGTTATTAATGATTATTCCTGTACTGTTGGGAGTTACATTTGTTGTTTTCATGGTACTTTCTTTAGCCCCAGGGGATCCTGCAATTTCAATATTAGGAGATAAAGCTTCGCAAGCGGATTTAGAAGCTTTACGTGAGCAGCTTGGTTTAAATGACCCGATCTTAGTACAATATTTTCGCTATTTAGGCAATATTTTAAAGGGTGATTTTGGTATATCTTACAAAAATCAATTATCCGTTATAAAGTTGGTTTTGGAGCGTTTTCCTAATACCCTTTACATAGCAGTGGGAGCAATTTTATTTTCATTGGTATTTGGAATCCCTATTGGAATTATATCAGCGAAGAAACAGTATTCATTTATTGATAACGCATCCATGGTCTGGGCATTGGTTGGTGTTTCAATGCCGGTATTTTGGATGGGTTTGTTACTCGTTATAGTATTTTCGTTGAAGCTAAAATTACTTCCATCTTCCGGAATGGGTGAAGGGTTTGTACCATTACTGAAAAGCCTAGTTTTACCTGTAGTTGCACTGGGAAGCTATTCATTAGCTATGATTGCACGTATGACTCGCTCTTCTATGTTAGAGGTAATTCGCCAGGATTATATAAGTACAGCACGTTCAAAAGGTATAAGTGAGGCGCAGGTAACGTACAGACATATGCTTAAAAATGCCCTCATCCCAATAATAACTTCTGTAGGATTGCAATTTGGTACCCTAATGGGGGGCTCAATAATGACTGAAACAGTTTTCTCATGGCCTGGTATTGGCAGATTGATGGTTGAATCCATAAAATCTAGAGATATCCCTATTGTTATGGGAAGTGTGGTGTTTTTATCTGTAGTTTTCTCATTGGTAAATTTGCTTGTAGATATTCTTTATGCTTATGTAGATCCGCAGATTAAATCTCAATATAAGGGGAAATAGATATGGAAAATATAGATAAAAAAATGCCTGAATATTTAGAGGAAGATATTTATAGCGAACGGTCCTTAATGCAAGAAACATGGAGACGACTAAATAAGAGTAAACTTGCAATGGCTGGTATGTATTTTTTGATTTTACTTTGTGTGTTGTCGGTAGTAACATTTGTAATTGATGTTGTAACTGATAAATCTTTCTATAATGAGCATGTTATAGATCAGGACTTGGTCAATAGGCTTAAGGGGCCAAGTTTAAATCATATCTTTGGTACAGATGAATTTGGAAGAGATATTTTTCTTAGAATAATCTGGGGAACGCGCTACTCACTATTTATGGGGATTTTTGCAATTGGATTTGCCATAGTTATTGGTGGTATTATTGGGGCTATTGCAGGTTTTTATGGCAGGGTTACAGATAATATATTGATGCGTTTTATGGATATTTTGTTAGCAATGCCTCCTATGCTTTTGGCATTGACTGTAGTTGCTGCCTTAGGAACAGGATTATTAAATGTTGTAATTGCTGTTGCAATATCTTATATACCTACATATGCAAGAGTGCTAAGAGCGTCAGTGCTTACCGTTAAGGATAAGGAATATATTGAATCTGCAAGGGCAGTAGGTGCTAGTAATGCTCAAATAATTATACGGTTTGTGATACCAAATTCACTTGCCCCTATAATAGTTCAGGGCACTTTGGGTGTGGCAGGTGCCATACTTACAATCGCAAGCCTGTCTTTTGTCGGATTAGGTGTTCAGCCTCCGCTTCCGGAGTGGGGACTTATGTTATCCAATGCTAGAACGTATATGCGCGAAGCATGGCATATTACTGTTATACCAGGTATTTTTATCATGCTTACCATATTATCACTTAACCTTATGGGCGATGGATTAAGAGATGCACTTGATCCTAGATTAAAGAACTAAGGGGGCTCAACATATGGAGTACGAAAATATTTTAGAAGTAAGAAATTTAAAAATAATTTATAGAACAGATGATGGAGTAGTTGAAGCATTAAATGGTGTTAATTTAAGTATAGCTAAAGGTAAGACCTTGGGGTTAGTTGGTGAAACAGGGGCAGGGAAGACTACTCTTGCTAAAGGAATTATGGGGTTAATTCCTTATCCACCAGGTGAAATAATAAGTGGCGAGATTTTATATTGTGGAGAAGATCTGTTAAAATTTACTGAAAAAAGGCGAAGAAAGATTCGTGGTGCAGAAATATCAATGATTTTTCAAGATCCCATGACTTCTCTTAATCCTGTAATGCCTGTAGGTAAGCAAATAGAAGAAGTTTTAAAGGAACATGGCAGGATTACTAATGAAGAAGCTAAAAAGGGTGCTGAAAATATGCTTGAAATTGTTGGAATACCAAAGGATAGAGTTGATGAATATCCTCATCAGTTTTCTGGTGGTATGAAACAGCGCATAATTATAGCAATAGCATTAGCATGCAAACCAAGGTTACTTATTGCTGATGAACCGACTACGGCTTTGGATGTAACTATTCAACATCAGGTTTTAACTCTTATGAGTAATTTAAAAAGGGAGTTTGACACTTCATTGTTAATGATTACACATGATCTGGGTATCGTAGCGCAAAATTGTGATTATGTAGCAATTATGTATGCAGGTGAAATTGTAGAATATGGTACATTGCATGATATATTTAAGAATTATAAACATCCTTATACAGAGGGACTTTTTGGTTCTATTCCTAGCTTAACAGAGGATGTAGAAAGGCTGACGCCAATAGAAGGACAAGTTCCAGATCCTACAAAATTGCCTAAGGGTTGTAAATTTCATCCTCGCTGTAAGTATGTACAAGAAGCATGTATGAGCTGGGATTCAGAGATGTATAATATTAGTAGTGAACATCAAGTAAGGTGCATTTTGTATAATCCTGAACGGAAATCTATAGCGGAGGATTAGAGACATGGAACAAACGGTAAGAAAGATTCCTGCATTAAAGGTTGAAAATTTAATTAAATACTTTAAAACTAAAAATGGATATCTACATGCAGTAGATGATGTAAGTCTTACAATAGAAGAAGGAGAAACAATGGGTATTGTAGGGGAATCAGGATGTGGAAAGTCAACTTTAGGTCGTACGATTCTACGTTTACATGAACCTACATCTGGAAACGTATATTTTTATGGACAAGATGTTTATGCTAATAATAAGGCACAAATGAAACAATTGAGAGCGGATATGCAGATTATATTTCAGGACCCATACGCTTCATTAAATCCACGTATGACTGTTAGTCAGGCTATTGCATATCCTCTCATTGTACAAGGGAAAAACAATAATAAAGATAATGAAGGTATAAATAAGCGTGTTCATGAATTGATGGAAATGGTAGGTCTTGCAAAAAGGCTTGTTAATACATATCCTCATGAATTGGACGGAGGCCGTCGTCAAAGAATAGGTATAGCACGAGCTTTGGCTCTAAATCCTAAATTTATAGTATGTGATGAACCTGTTTCCGCTTTGGATGTATCTATTCAAGCCCAAATTTTGAATCTTATGCAGGATTTGCAGGATCAACTTGGTCTTACCTACATGTTTATCACACATAATATGTCGGTTGTAAAGCATAATTCCGATCATATTGCAGTTATGTATTTAGGGCAAGTGGTTGAACTATGTCCTACAAAACAATTGTTTAGTAATCCTATTCATCCATATACTCAGGCATTACTATCAGCCATTCCTGTACCAGATCCTGATTACAAGACAGAACGTATATTATTAAAAGGTGAAATTACTTCACCAATAAATCCTAAACCCGGATGTCGTTTTGCAAAGCGTTGCATATATGTTCGCCCTAAATGCAATGAAGCTTCTATTCCTACAATTGAGGTTAGTGAAGGTCATTTTGTTAGATGTATACTAGGTGACTAAATTAAGAGTTAGGTTCATAATTTAATTAGATAAAGGATATAAAAAAATATCCTTATAAAAAAATAAAAAAGAAGGAGATAAAAAATGAAAAGGTTAATTTGCGTATTGTTAGTTTTTATTATGCTTTTTAGCATAGCAGGTTGTACTACTGATTCAGCATCTCAGGAACCAGAGGATAACGATGTATCTGAACCAATAGTTGGTGAAACCGGCTCAAGTGAAGTAGATGATACAAAAGAAATTTCTGATTCTTTGACTATTGCGGTTGCTTCAGATATAACGTCTTTAGATCCACATGTGGGAAAAGAGATTGCAGCCGTTGTTGTAACAAATAATATTTATGCAACATTATTGCAGTTAGACGAAAATGGTGAGGTTGTTCCTTATGTTGCTGAAAGTTGGAACGTTGTTGATGATACAACGATTGATTTTAAGATTAGGGAAGATATTACATTTCATGACGGTAGTAAGCTTACAGCAGAGGATGTTGCATTCTCATTAAACAGAGCAATTGAATCCAAATATATTTCATATATTATTAACTATGCGTCAAATGCAGAAGTAATTGATGAATATAATGTAAGGTTGAATCTTAAAGCTCCGTACGTAGGCTCATTAATTAACCTTACGGTTCCATTTACTGCAATTGTGCCTAAAGCTCTAGTAGAGTCTAATCCAGATGCATTAATCGAAAATCCTATAGGTTGCGGACCTTATGAATTTGTTGAATGGCAGCATGGTAACTATTGCAAGATTAAGGCTTATGATGGATATTTTCTGGATAAAGCCAAAACAGGGAATATTAATTTCCGTATAATACCTGAAGCTTCACAGAGGACAATTGCATTAGAAACAGGCGAAGTTGACTTGGTATATGACCTTCCGGTGAATGAATTATCTATTGTTAAAGATAATGAAAATCTACAACTATTTTCTACACCATCGCTTAATACTTGGTATATAAGCATGAATACAGAAAAAGAAAAATTATCTGATGTTAGAGTTAGACAAGCAATACGCTATGCGATTAATGTACAGGAAATAATAGACAGTGTTTTATATGGTGCCGGAAAGCCAGCTAACTCTTTAGTACCACCTGCTGCAAAAGGTTATGTAGAGGAAGTTCCGTTTTATGAACAAGATATTGAAAAAGCAAAACAGTTATTAGCTGATGCAGGGTACCCGAATGGTTTAGAGTTGTCATTAGCAGTTGCAGAAGACACTACTCGTGTTGCCGTATGTCAGGTTATCCAAAACCAGTTAGCTAAAGCAGGTATTAATGTAAAAATCGATACATATGATTCAAGCACATATTACGATCATGCTAATAAAAGTGAATTTGACTTAGCATTCTATTTCTGGATATGCGCAGCAGGTCATGCTGACTATCAATACTATTCACTACTCCATTCGTCACAAAAAGGTTCTGGAGGCAATAGGAGTTTCTATGACAACAATGAAGCAGATGGATATATAGAAACTGCCAGAAACACATTAGATACAGATGTTTCTCTGGAAAACTATAAAAAACTTGAAGAAATTGTATATGAAGAATCACCTAATGCAATTCTTCTCTACACTAATCTAAATGTTGGAGCAAGCAGCAAAGTTGACGGATTTGTGATGCAGCCGGCTGGGTACCATAATCTTGAAACTGTAGTTGTTTATAAATAGCATAAGCTAATTTTAAATTTATAATCAGCCAATCTTTATTTTAATAAAGCATTGGCTGAATCTTTAGAGAGGATTATTATGAGATTACAGAACATTACTTGGAAACAAGCACAGGATTATTTTGATAAAAATGATATTGTTATTATCGGTTTGGGAAGTTGTGAATGCCACGGAACTCATCTACCATTAGGAACAGATACTCTGATACCCGATATTATTATAGATTTAGTCGAGAAGAAAACGAATGTACTTATAGCGCCTACATTACCTTATGGATCCTGTGATTATTTTTCAGATTTTCCTGGAACCATAACAATAGGGACAGAATGTTTGCATCAAATACTTAAACGCATCACTGACAGCTTGTTTCAAGCAGGTGCACGTAAATTTGTTATTATAAATGGGCATGGAGGCAATATACCTGCTATTGAAATGACTGGTTATGAGATGAGTAAAAAGGGAGCTCTTACTGCAATTATGAATTGGTGGCAAATGGCAGGACATTTTAATCCGGAATGGAGCGGTGGTCATGCGGGTGGTCAGGAAACAGCAGCTATAATGGCTATTGACGAACAATTGGTTGACTGGATGGCTATACGCGACAGTGATATAATAGATGTCAATGAAGACATAAAAGCTACAGGTTTAAAAACCGTAAATTTTAAGAATATTGAAGTAATAATTCCTCGAAATGTAGCTGATATATCTGACAATGGCTGGATTGGACCGGATCATCCTAATACTGCAACTAAGGAATGGGGTAATGAAATGCTTAACGCTATTTCGGATTATATTGTTAAATTTATTGAATCGTTTTCAAAAATTGTTGTTTATAAATAAAAAGTTTATAGCAGGTACTGGAAAGCAAAGCTCCAGTGCCGGTTGTGCAAATACAAACTTAAATATCGGTTGTAATTTTGACTTCTCTATAATAAATCTATACATTTTTATTGTAAAGTTCTTGTTACTCTTTTTTTTAACATTTGATTCAATTTAATTTTTTGTTTTTGATCATAGAGTATAATTTATTTAAATAAAATTAACAAAAGACCACTCTTGGTAGAAGAGTGGTCCTTTGCTATGTATTGATTTTTTTAATTTAATCTACAAGGAAACTTGAAAGAGCAATAGATATTAACTTGTCCTCAACAGAGTCTGAACGTGATGTCATAACCAATGGTACAGTTGTACCAATTATCACTGAACCAACTTGTTTTTTAGCAAAATAAGTTATTGTCTTATGTAAAACATTTCCCATGCGAATGTCAGAAACTAATAGTATATCTGCATTTCCTGCAACTTCTCCTTTGACTCCTTTGTGCATTGCTGATTCCACAGAAATTGCATTGTCAAGAGCAAAAGGGCCATCAACGATACAATCCTTTATTTGTCCTCTATCATTCATCTTACTTAGTATTGCGGCATCTAATGTATCAGGCATTGCCAGATTGACAACTTCTACAGCTGTTAATAATACAACCTTTGGGCATTCATAGCCTATTTTTTTTTGCAAAATAAACAGCATTTTGGAGTATTTCTTTTTTAGCATTAAGATCAGGTGAAATATTCATTGCGCAATCAGTTATAAAATTCAGTCCGGTTCCTGAAATGTTATCAGTCACAGTAATTTGTGATATTAACTTGTCTGAACGCAATCCTTTTTCTTTATCTAATACAGCTTTCATAAAAGTTGCTGTTGCCAATAAGCCCTTCATAGGCATGTCAGCGATACCTTTTTTCACCAACTCTACAGCTTTTACTGCACATTGAGCATCATTATCAATTCCTACATCTTTAAGGTCGTAGTTACCTTCATTAATTATTTTTATAATCTTTTCTTTATTTCCGACAAAAATAAAATCTGCTATATTTTTTTTCTTTGCTATATCAGCAACTTCTAATATATCATTGTCTGCTGCTTGCGCGACAGCAATTATTTTTTTGAACGATTGGAAAATTGCTGCTTTTTTAAGGTGCCAGGCACCACTGACGTGCCAGGCACCATTGATATTATAAAACAACATCAAGGAAATATCACTGTAAAAAGCGAACTTGGGAAGGGTACTATTTTCACGGTAGAGCTGCCTGTAATATCTTATAAATGTACTTGAAACCTGCCTTATATTAAAATACAATATAGCCAATATTATATTAATCGGAGGAAATATGTTAAATATCGGTTGTCACTTATCAGTTTCTAAAGGATATGAAGCAATAGGAAAGGATGCCTTGAAAATTGGTGCAAACACATTCCAGTTTT
>Ga0255347_1003419_pt1 | contig 20695 bp, 12 predicted proteins | sample wastewater_treat_2_FD_192479 | JGI IMG/M metagenome (GOLD analysis project Ga0255347, IMG submission 192479) | Wastewater microbial communities from Lulu Island WWTP, Vancouver, Canada - plant24 | ecosystem: Engineered > WWTP > Wastewater > Unclassified | place: Canada: Vancouver, British...
CGTAAAGATCATCATTACGAGCGAAGAGAAGCAACCTAAGTCATTGATTATATGAGATTGTTTCGTTGCTTTGCCCCCGCAATGGCTGTTTTTTTGTAAATTATTTTTCTATTGCGTAATCTGGGATAAGTTAAATAGCGAAAGCACCCACCAATTTATAATCAAAAAAAAGCAATTGACAATAACTGTTAGTAACTGTAAAAGTTCTATCGATTAATTAATTTCGTGTTTTCAATTTACTTTGCAACTAAAGGGGCCGATTTAATGGATGAAAAGCCAAGTAATGTCCTAACCATCGACGAATTAGCCGCTTACCTAAAAATATCTAAATCAACACTCTACAAACTGGTCCGGGAGGGTAAGATTCCCTCTCAGAAAATCGGCAAGCATTGGCGCTTTAGAAAAGGCGCCATTGATCATTGGCTGGAAGAAAAGAAATAGTGTCCTTAAGGAAGGCGCATGGAGCTGTCTGTAGAAAGAATTTTAAGCAAAATACAAGATGCCATTCAATTATATTATCAATTGATTTTCTTGGTGGGTGCTTCTGGAACGGGCAAAACACAGGTATTGCGTGCTATCCATGAACGCACAGGTGCCCCCATTATAAATGTGAGTCTCGAACTTTCCAAAGCGATGCTTGAACTGAATCAACGACAACGAATGCTGCAATTGCCTAAACTTCTTTCAGGCCTTTTGGGTCAATCAAATGCAAACATAATCTTGCTGGACAATATAGAGATTCTTTTTGCCGCATCTATGAAACAAGATCCTTTGCGACTGTTACAAGGGCTTTCCAGGAATAAAACGATTGTCGCATCATGTAGCGGAATGATTGAAGGCGACTATCTGGTCTATGCAGAGCCGGATCATCCAGAATATAAAAGATATCCTACGCGGGATTTGCTGATCGAGTGTACCATAGCGCATTGATGGAACTACAGGTATTACTTTCAGGTGGGGGCATGCACAATGACACAAGTGAACAAAAGCAAAATGTCTGTATCGGAAATTAAAGGTTTAGAATATAGAGACCTGATCCAGTTCGAGCCTATTGAATCTGTTATTGAGTTGCGTTCTTCCGATGAAGCTGCAACCGCGCGGCAGCTCGTGCAGACTTATGTTGTTTCCGAAGAAATGGCAGAGAGGCTCATCAATCTGGTTGTGCCCCAGCTCCAATTCGACAAGCCCATTGATAATAAGGGATTACTGGTTGTGGGAAATTACGGCACCGGTAAATCGCACCTAATGTCTGTTATTTCCGTTCTGGCTGAACACAGTGATCTGGCAAACGATCTGAACGATAAAAAAGTGGCGGAAGCTATGAGTAAGATCTGCGGGCGCTTTAAGGTGATCCGGACAGAAATTGGTTCGACAACAATGTCTCTGCGCGAAATACTAGTGGCCGAACTGGAAGAAAATCTTGCGAAAATGGGCGTCTCCTTCACTTTTCCCCCTGCCAATAGAGTGTCGAACAACAAACGAGCGCTTGAAGATATGATGGCCATTTTCCATCATCAATATCCTGATTCCGGCCTTCTGCTGGTCGTTGACGAACTTCTCGATTACCTGCGAACCCGCAAGGATCAAGAACTTATTCTCGATCTGAATTTCCTGCGAGAGATTGGCGAAGTTTGTAAAGATTTGAAATTCCGTTTGATTGCTGGTGTTCAGGAAGCCATCTTTGATAGCCCCCGTTTTTCCTTTGTAGCCGATAGTATTCGACGCGTGAAGGATCGCTTCGAACAGATTCTCATTGCGCGTAAAGACGTCAAATTTGTCGTGGCGGAGCGCTTACTTAAAAAGACCGCCGATCAGCAAGAGAAAATTCGGGAGTACCTCACACCTTTTTCCAAATTCTATGGTCGAATGAACGAGCGCATGGACGAATTTGTTCGCCTGTTTCCAGTTCATCCCGATTACATTGATACCTTTGAACGAGTTACCGCTGTAGAAAAACGGGAGGTGCTGAAAACCTTATCACAGGCCATGAAGGAAATGCTTAACAAGGAAGTTCCGGCTGATCGGCCTGGCGTTATTGCCTACGACGGTTATTGGGTAACATTGAGAGAGAATCCGTCTTTCCGGGCCGTCCCGGATATCAAGGCGGTTATTGATTGTAGTCAGGTGCTTGAATCCCGAATTGAGCAGGCATTTACACGACCGGCTTACAAGGACATGGCCCTGCGTTTAATTGCAGCGCTTTCCGTCCATCGGCTGACAACAGGTGACATTTATGCAAACCTGGGTGCGACGCCCGAAGAGCTGAGAGATACCCTTTGCCTATTTCAGCCCGGCATTGAAGAGCTTGGTGGCGATCCTGCCGATGACTTGCTGTCGCATGTGGAAGTTGTTTTGAAAGAAATCCACAAGACCGTCAGCGGCCAGTTTATTTCATCCAATGCAGACAATAGACAGTATTTCCTCGACCTCAACAAAACAGATGATTACGACGCGTTGATCGAAAACCGCGCCGAAAGCCTTGATGCTTCAAAGCTTGACCGCTATTATTACGATGCGCTTCGTCGCGTCATGGAATGCACGGATGTAACGTATGTGAGCGGCTATAAAATCTGGCAGCACGAAATTGAATGGCAGGAGCGCAAAGCGGCACGACAAGGCTATCTGTTTTTTGGCGCACCCAACGAACGTTCAACGGCAGTGCCGCCCAGAGATTTTTACATATACTTTCTTCAGCCGTTTGAGCCACCAAAAGAAAAATATGTAACGGACGCGCAAGATTTGGTGTTCAAGTTGGTACATACAGATGATGAATTCCGCGCTGCGGTGCACAACTATGCCGGCGCCTTGGATCTTGCCTCCGCTGCTTCGGGAAACAAAAAAGCAACTTACGAAGCAAAGGCATCAAAATTTCTCCAAAACCTTGTGCTTTGGCTACAGAAGAATATGATGACGGCTTTTGAAATTACTTATCAGAATCGGACAAAATCAATTTCTGAATGGGCAAAGGGGAAGAACATTCGAGAATTGTCACGCATCAGCCCCCACGAGCGCATCAATTTCCGGGATCTGGTGAACACGGTTGCAGGGATTTGTCTTGCTATGAAATTCCAGGATCAGGCGCCCCATTACCCAGTATTCTCGATTCTCATTACAGGCACAAACCGCACGCAGGCGGCACAGGATGCTTTACGAGTACTCGCCGGTCAAAAACCCACAAAGCAGGCCACTGCGGTGCTGGATGCCTTGGAATTATTGGATGGAGAAAGACTCGACCCCGGGCGGTCAAAATATGTTCAATATATTCTTGATATTATGAAAGGCAAAGGACAGGGACAAGTTGTTAACCGCTCAGAACTGATACAGGAAATTTATGGCGTTGAATATTTTGCACCGGACAAAGGTTTCCGGCTTGAACCAGAGTGGGCGGTTATTTTACTTGCCGCACTGGTCTCTGCCGGCGAAGTGGTCCTGTCCATTCCCGGTAAAAAATTTGATGCCACCTCATTGCAGCAACTGGCCGGCACGGCAGTGGATGAATTAATTTTCTTCAAACATATTGAAAAACCTAAAGATTGGAATCTGCCGGGGCTTGCGGCGTTATTCGAGTTGCTTCAACCCTACTGCACCGCCGGCGTTATGTTAGCGGCGGGCGAAGTTCAGATTATCACTATGGGTGGTGAGAAGGCTGACGGCGTTGTGACCAAGCTTCAGACCATCATCCAAAGACTTGTGGAAGGCATTGTCGTGACTCAAAACAATGTTCAAACAGGATTGAGCTTCTGGGGGCGCAACCTACTTTCTGAAGATGAAGCGAACAAACTGAGATCAAAACTGGACACCACCAAGACATTTCTTGAATCGCTTCAGGCTTACAATACAACAGGAAAATTAAAGAATTTCAGATATGAAGCCTCTGAAGTGAAGGCTCATCGAGATGGCCTGAGCACGCTTTTAGAAACTAAAACCCTTCAGGAGATTGTCACGGACTTCGTGCCAATGGCAGGCTATCTGACTCAGGCGGAGGCGTTCCTTCCGTCTGATCATGAGTGGATTGATAAAATGAAAACCATTCGGTCGGAGATCTTCACCGCGATTGAAAATTTCAAAGCTAAGGACCAGAGCGCATTACGGCAAACGCTGAATACCCATCTATCCAAACTAAAACGCGATTACATGGCCGTTTACCTGTCCATGCATTCCAAAGCGCGCTTGGGGGTGAAAGAGGATAAACGTAAAGTCCAACTGATGAATGATGATCGAGTCAAAACATTGCAGAAGCTTACCACGATTGATCTCATGCCGCGCCAGCACCTTGCTGATTATCAAAGCCGCCTAGACAGACAGAGGAGTTGTTTTGCTTTGATTGAGCAGGAATTGAATGCTTCCCCTCTTTGCCCGCACTGCCAATTCAAACCCGGCGTTGAATCCGTTTACGGAGGAATGCCCGTTTCAACGATTTTAAACAGTTTTGATGATGAGTTGGACAAAATGTTGGAGAATTGGACGCAAACCATACTTACCAATCTTGAAGACCCGACCACGAAAGAAAATATCAACCTGCTCAAACCTGCCGAGCGAAAATTGATAGATGGCTTTATTAAGAAAAGAAGCCTGCCCGATGACTTAAACCATGATTTTATCCATGCTTTAAAAGAAGTGCTTTCCGGGCTAACCAAAGTTGCTGTAAGCATCGAAGACCTTCGCGAAGCTTTGCTTTCAGGCGGGTCGCCCGCAACACCAACGGAGATGAGGAAACGGTTTGAGGATTACTTGGAGAAACTCACCAAAGGCAAAGAACCGGGTAAAGTCCGGATTGTGCTGGAGTAAGGAAGATGAGAGATACTTCGGAGCTTCGAGACCTGCTGGATGAATTGAATGTGCATCCGGCATGTGATCTGGAAGATCAGGACTTGGATTTTAAAGAGTGGAGCACCCGCAGCATCACAGATGCCGTACGCTTGGTTGTTGAGATGGCCGTGTGCATGGCCAATGGTGGAGGCGGCACAGTCGTTTTCGGAGTCAACGACAAGAAAGTGGGGCGTGCGAAGGCTATCCTGGGTGTGCCGCCCGAGGTGGATTTGAATCGTCTGAAAAAAGCGGTTTATGACTCCACCGATCCGAAGCTTACGCCGGTATTTCAAGAATTAAGCGTTGCAGAAGGTACCGGGCGCCTGATTGTGATGCAGGTTTATCCGGGGCTTCCACCTTATACCGACACTAGCGGCAAGGGAACCATTCGCATCGGTAAAGACTGTCAGCCCCTTACAGGAACCATGCGCCGTAAGATCATGATTGAAACCGGAGAAACCGATTTCACAGGAACCGAAATACCTGAACCTTTGGAGTCCTTGATTTCCCCTTCTGCCATGGAAAAACTTCGTGAAGCAGCCGCAAGGGAGAAAGCGCCGGATGACCTGCTTCGTCAGACCGATTGGGATCTTCTAGGCGCAGTTGGCCTCATTCGCCACAGCCGCCTTTTGCGGGCCGGTCTTTTTCTGGCTGGGACAAACGAAGCGATTAGACAATATTTCCCCGGCTATGTCTGGACTCACCTGCGCATGTCGAGTGATACAAATTATACTGACCGTGCAGACGGATACGAAGCAATTCCAGTTGCGCTGGAGCGTATCCTTGACCGGATTATGGCCGACAATCCGATTACAACTCTTAAACAGGGGCTGTTTCATTTTGAAATCCGTACATATCCGGAAATAGCTCTTCGAGAGGCATTATTAAATGCGCTTGTGCATAGCGATTACCGGATTCCGGGGCCGATACTGGTCAAGCAGTTCAAGGGCAGGTTGGAAGTCAGCAATCCCGGTGGGCTTCCGGGCGGGATTACACCGGAAAACATTCTCCGCCATGAGCCGGTTCCGAGAAATCCCGCACTCGTAGATGCTCTGACGCGCCTGCGCCTGGTAAATCGGAGCAACTTGGGGGTCCGGCGGATGTATCAAGCACTCCTGATGGAGGGCAAGGAGCCACCCACGATTATGGATGAAGGAAACGCCGTTCGCGTTATCTTTCGCGCCACCCCGCTTTCCCCATCGATTCGGACCTTCGTAGCGGAAGAATCGGACCGGGGCCGGTTACTTCCGCTGGAACATCTGCTCATTATTCAGCACCTGTTGCGGCATCCTGAACTGGATACGGCAACAGCGGTGCGTATCACTCAACAGAGCGAAAATGATGCACGAGAAATGTTGAGTCGCATGGAATCGGAACTTGGTTATTTGGAACGCGGGGGCACTGGCAGAGGAACCTACTGGATTTTGAGACGAGATTTGCATCGACGTTTTTCAGCATCAGAACATTTGGAGCGGAACTTACGCATTGATTGGGAAGCAGCTAAAACAAGGGTTCTGAGTGTGTTGATCGAGAGACAAAAACGCGGCGAGGCGGGCCTGTCCAATGAAGAAATCAGACAGATTACTCACTTCGACCGCAATCAATCCCGACGGCTCATTCTTGAATTGATTGATGAAAACAAAAAGATCAAACAGGTGGGGAAACGACGGTGGGCACGCTATGAATATTTCCTATAAATTGCGCATAGAAAATCGCATAGAAATGCTTTCTATGCGCGACAGGATGTTCATTTGCATAAAATAGCGCATTAAATGAAGGTGAAGGCGCAGATTAAGGTAGATTTCATAAAGCCAATTAAAAACAGAGGCTTATATCCGGGCAGCAGGCAAAAACGCATGAAAAAACAATCATCCTCATCAGTCCGCATCTTTTCCGACTCTCAAAAAGATATGTTTGAAAAATCGTATGAAGAAATGCTGGAAGAAAAAGCCAGTCAACCGGTGGAATGCCTGGGACTTACTTTCCCAAACGACGATGAGCGGTGTAAGTATTTTCTCGGCCTTTTGCGTGAAAAGCTGAAAGACCCCGAGTTTCGCAACATCGAAGGATTTCCCATCGGGGAGGATGACGACATCCTGGCGCTGTCCGACCCGCCGTATTACACAGCTTGTCCGAATCCATGGATTGCTGACTTTATCAAGCACTATGGCAAGCCTTACGATCCCAATGTGCCATACAGCCGCGAGCCGTTTGCCGCGGATGTGAGCGAGGGGAAAAACGACCCGATCTACAACGCCCACTCCTACCACACCAAGGTCCCGCACAAGGCAATTATGCGGTACATCCTGCACTACACAGAGCCGGGAGACGTGGTTTTCGATGGATTTTGCGGGACGGGGATGACGGGAGTGGCTGCCCAGATGTGCGGCGATAAGGCAACGGTCGAGTCTCTGGGCTATCGAGTCGAAAAAGACGGGACGATCTCTCAGCAGGAGGCAGACGAGAACGGTAAGGCAATTTGGAAGCCGTTTTCAAAGCTAGGTTCACGCCGAGCTGTGCTCAATGATCTATCTCCTGCGGCCACCTTCATTGCTTATAACTACAATACTCCGGTGGATGTGCAGGCATTCGAGCGTGAAGCCAAGCGTATTCTGAAGGAAGTGGAAGCCGAATGCGGTTGGATGTACGAGACGCTCCACAGCGATGGCAACACCAAAGGAAAAATCAACTATACGGTTTGGTCGGATGTCTTTGTCTGCCCAGAATGTACTCGCGAAGTGGTTTTTTGGGAATCTGCAGTGGATAAAGACGTGGGTAAGGTGTAAGATGAGTTCCCCTGTCCCCACTGTGGGGCAATGCTCACGAAGCGCCGCATGGATCGAGCGTGGGTGAACAAGTACGACAAGGCTCTCAAACAAACCATCCGCCAAGCCAAGCAAGTTCCGGTTCTCATCAACTACACAGCAATAGAGCCTGCTTCCGGCAGAATAAAAAGATTTGAAAAGAAGCCGGATCGGTTTGATCTGGAACTGATCGAGAAAATCGAACAGATGGATATTCCGTATTGGTTCCCGACAAAACGTATGATGGATGGCGGCGAAACGAGGCGTAATGATCCCATTGGCATTACCCATGTGCATCATTTCTATACGAAGCGACAACTATGGGGTTTGGCAACTCTACTTTTTAAATGCGATCTGCATACACAGCTGATCTTTCAATCTATTGTAGCCACATTATGTTCTCGACTTGTCAGATACAATCTCGGTAACCGTGGTAATGGACCATTGAGTGGCACACTATATGTATCATCATTGAACGCAGAAGCTGAAGTTGCTAAAGTGGCAGAAGGGAAAACTAAAGACTTTGTGAAGGCTTTTTTGGCAAAGAATAAAGAATATATTCAATGTCAGAGCTTGGAGAACACCTTAATTCCACCCAACGCGATAGATTATCTGTTTTTGGACCCCCCTTTTGGTTCCAATCTCAACTATTCCGAACTCAATTTTCTTTGGGAATCATGGCTGAAAGTAATCACCAACAACGAACCCGAGGCCATCGAAAACAAAACTCAAGGTAAAGGCCTTAACGAATATCGCCAACTGATGTTTGCTTGTTTTAAAGAAGCCTATCGGGTTCTCAAACCAGGACGATGGATAACTGTTGAATTTTCCAATACAAAATCAGCAGTGTGGAATGTCATTCAAGCAGCCATAACCGAGGCTGGTTTTATTGTGGCAAACGTGTCGGCACTCGATAAAAAACAAGGCAGTTTTAAAGCTGTAACTACACCTACTGCAGTCAAACAAGACCTCGTCATCTCCGCCTACAAACCCAATGGCGGTTTTGAGGAACGTTTCCTCAAAACTATCAGCAGGCAGGATGCCGGCTCTACAGAAGCCGTGTGGGATTTTGTCCGTACCCATCTGAAGTATTTACCGGTATTTAAAGAATCAGGTTACTGGTATTTATTTAAAAAGAAAGCCGGCGAAGAAGTAAACAATATGAAGCCGTACTTGGAAAAAGTGCCCGAGCGCGACCCTCGTATCCTTTATGATCAGCTTGTTGCTTTTTTTGTTCGAAAAGGTCTTGTGATTCCTATAAACAGCCAAGAATTTCAAGATGGATTACAAAGCAAATTCAGCTTTCGTGACGGAATGTATTTTCTCCCTGAACAAGCAGTAATTTACGATCAGAAACGTTTGAAATTCGGCGGTCTTGAAGAAAAGCTTACTCTTTTTGTTGATGATGAGGTCTCTGCAATTAATTGGCTCCACCAACTTTTAAAAGGTAAGCCGCAAACATTTCAGGATATCCATCCGTTATTCATCAAAGAAATTGGTGGCTGGCAAAAGCATGAAAAGCCGTTGGAGCTGTCGGAATTACTGGAGCAGAACTTCCTTTGCTACGACGGCAAGGGTGATGTGCCGAACCAGATTCACAGCTACCTCTCCACAAACTTCAAAGAGCTTCGAAACCTGCCCAAGGACGACGAGAGCCTGCGCGCCAAGGCCAAAGACCGCTGGTACGTGCCCGACCCGAACAAGGCCGGCGACCTGGAAAAGCTGCGCGAGCGGTCGTTACTCAAGGAGTTTGAGGACTACCTGACTTCCAGCCAGAAGCGCCTCAAGGTGTTTCGCCTCGAGGCTGTCCGCGCCGGATTCAAGAAGGCATGGCAGGAGCGCGACTACGCCACCATTATCACCGTTGCCCGCAAAATCCCTGATGACGTCCTGCAGGAAGACCCCAAGCTGCTTATGTGGTACGACCAGGCAATTACCCGCTCGGGGGAGGACGGATGATGGCGATCCAAGGAGGAAGTACTTATGCATGCGCATGACCGATTTCTGCCAGAATGGTTCAATCGTATTCGCTCACGGCAAATAACTTTGCCGCGGTTTCAGCGGTTTATGGCCTGGGGACATGGAGAGGTTTCCGGGCTTCTGACGACGGTCCTACGAGGTCTGCCTTCGGGCGCGACGCTGATCCTGGAGGTTGGCGATGAGGAGAAGTTCAAAAGCCGCACCATGGTTGACGCGCCGGAGTCGGGCGAAAAGGTCACCGAACAACTCCTGGACGGCCAGCAGCGGCTGACGGCCCTCTGGCGCAGTCTTCACGACAAGTATCCGGACCGGACCTACCTGATCGGCTTCGAGGATGACCCTGGCAATGGCTCCACGAAGCTGCCCTATGTCTATGGGCAGGCCCGCTGGATGAAGAACGGCAGCCGTTATCCCCTGTGGGTGGACGATCCGAAGGAATGTTGGGGCCGAGGGTTTATCCCGATCACACTCCTATGTCCACAAGACATGGAGGATGTCATCGATCAATGGGTGGAGAAGGCAATTCTTGAAGATACAGACGATAAATTCCGAGCATACAAGGAATTGAAGAAAATCATCAATGATCTCAGAACGAAGGTTCGTGAGTTCAATCTGCCGTACCTGGCGCTGCCGGCCAAGACGCCCAAGGAAGTGGCCCTGGACGTCTTCATCAAAATGAATACCAGTTCGGTACACCTGTCCACCTACGACATCGTGGTGGCGCTGGTAGAAGAAGAGACCGGCAAGTCGTTGCACGAGCACGTGGACGCCCTGAACATAGCCGTTCCGCGGGCGGCGGAATACGCTGATTTGCCGGGTCTGGTATTGGACGTGGTAGCTCTGCGCCAGGACCGCATCCCAAGCCAGGCAGGGTATCGGGGAATCGACTACACCCGGATGCTCAACGAGTGGGATACGGTCGTCAAAGGCATCAAGGGGATGGTGAGTTTTCTCGCAGACGAGAGCATCTTCGACGCCCAGCGGCTTCCGAGCTACACGGCTATCCCCATTATCGCCGCGATGTGGGAGCATCTGCCGACGCAGCCGGACAAGTTGGGTAATGCCCGACTTTTCCTACGCAAATACCTCTGGCGGGCTTTCCTGACCTCGCGCTATGAGCAGTCATCCACATCCAACGCTCTTCAGGATTACCGTGGATTACGAAAGGTGCTCTGCGACGGTGCGGCCGAGGAAGTTGTGCCAATTATGAACCAGGAGTCGTATCCGCTCCCCTCAAAGGAAATGGTGTTGCAGGCCGATTGGCCGAAACGCAAGTCGATCCTTGGCCGTGGGTTGTTGTCGCTGCAGCTCAAGTGCGGCGCTGAGGACCTGGCCGATGGGGCGCGGGCGACGGTCGCCACCATTACATCCAAAGAGCATCCTCGAGAGTATCACCACCTCTTTCCGGCTGCGACGCTCGATGATGCGGGAATCCCTGATGAGCAGATTTTTCGGGCGCTTAACTGCGCACTGGTGACCTGGCGGACCAACCGCACCATCTCGAACAAGGACCCCATTACCTATCTGAAGGAACGAGCGGACAACTGCGCCCTTGGGGAAGAGGAGATGAAGCGGCGACTGAGAACGCACCTCATTCCCTACGCCCGGTTGGCGGTTGGCTATGAAGGCATCCCCGACGATGAACGGCGCGGGCGGGTAAAGAACGATTATGACGCTTTTCTGTCCGCCAGAGCCGAAGTTCTGGCAAAGGCGGCGCATCGCGCGTGCGAGGGCAAGGCTCTGGAGTTAAGCGAGCTGCTGAATGATGCAGATTGATGTAAATAGATGGTACTACAGCCCCGATCACCGTCAGTTCTGCCAGGTCATCGAAACCCAGACGCTCTGGGGCGAAACGACCTGCCGCGTTTGGCTGCCTGGGCGCGACTCCGTGGTCCGCATCCCAGCCTCTCGGCTCAAGCCCCTGGAAAGCACGGACACCGGTTCGCCCGATAATATCGCCTACATCGCTGCCGCCGCGCGGGTAGCCGAAGCACTGACTCAGGATATCCTCCTTGCACCTATCGAGTCTTCCGTTATCCCGCTTCCTCACCAGATACGGGCATTATCCCGCGCTGTTGCGGGCGATAATGTGCGCTATCTTCTTGCCGATGAAGTGGGCTTAGGAAAAACTGTCGAAGCCGGCCTGATTATGCGCGAGCTCAAATTACGCGGGTTGGTCAAAAAGACGCTCGTGATTGCTCCGAAAGGCTTGGTAACCCAGTGGGTGGCCGAAATGCAAACCCACTTCAACGAACGCTTTCACTTAGTCTTGCCCGAAGATATTAAAACATTAAGACGAATATCGGCGGTCCCCGGTTCAACGCTGGAAGGAGCTATGTTTGAGGATGAGCTGTCTTCAAACTGGAACCTCAAATCTTCAACTTTGAACCCCTGGGCCATGTTTTCCCAAGTGGTTGTGCCGATGGATTCGATCAAGCCCCTGGATAGGCGCCGCGGCTGGACCGCCGCACAGGTAAGTGAATACAACCGCGAGCGTTTTGAGGATTTGATAGCTGCGGGTTGGGATCTGGTTATCGTGGACGAAGCACACCGGTTGGGTGGCAGCACTGACCAGGTGGCCCGCTTTAAGTTGGGTCAGGGGCTTGCCGAAACATCCCCTTATTTTCTCTTGCTTTCAGCCACCCCTCATCAGGGAAAGACAGATGCTTTTCACCGCTTAGTATCGCTGATTGATGCGCAAGAATTTCCGGATGCAGGCAGTGTGACCCGGGAACGTGTTGCCCCCTATGTTATCCGGACGGAAAAGCATCGGGCTATTGATGCCGAAGGGAAACCGCTTTTTAAACCACGCCGGACTGAATTATTTCCTGTGTCGTGGGCGGACCGTCACCGTGACCAGAAGAGTCTCTATGATGCAGTAACCGGGTATGTCCGAGAAAGCTATAACCAGGCCATGAAGGAAAAACGCAGCTACATCGGTTTTTTGATGATTCTGATGCAGCGCCTGGTGGTTTCCAGCACAAGCGCTATCCGAGCAACTCTTGAAAAGCGGTTGGAAGCACTTGCGACTCCCCAAGATGCCGAACAATTAACGCTCTTTCCCCTCATGTCTGAGGAGGAGTGGTCGGATCTTGACGGACAGGAACAATTCGAAGTGCTGTTACGAACCAGGCTTAAAGCGCTTAAAAACGAGCGGGCCGAAGTGAAGCTGCTTTTGGAGGCTGCCAGACGCTGCGAGCAGGCTGGCCCTGATGCAAAAGCCGATGCTCTTCTGGATTGGCTATATCGCCTTCAATCTGAAGAGGGAGACCCAGAGCTTAAGGTTCTGGTATTTACTGAATTTGTTCCCACACAGGAAATGCTCCAACGGTTTCTGACTGAACGGGGGTTTTCGGTTGTCTGTCTGAACGGCTTCATGGGTATGGAGGAACGCAGGCGTGCGCAGGAGGCTTTTGCCGGAAATGTCCGTATTTTGCTTTCAACTGACGCAGGCGGAGAAGGACTGAACCTTCAATTTTGCCATGTGGTCATCAATTATGACATCCCCTGGAACCCTATGCGTCTTGAACAGCGCATCGGACGGGTGGACCGTATTGGTCAGTGTACCATCGTTCGCGCAGTCAATTTTGTCTTTGAAGGTTCTGTCGAACACAGGGTCCGCGAAGTGCTTGAACAAAAATTGGCTGTTATCTTTCAGGAGTTTGGCATTGATAAAACCGGCGATGTTTTGGATTCAGTGCAGGCCGGCAGGATATTTGATGATATGTATGTTGAGGCTATTCTAAACCCCGAAAAGGTTGAGGATGCCGTTGAAGGGGTGGTGTCCCATTTGCAGAAAGAGGCGCGGGATGCGCGCGATATGGTTTCCGTATTAGGAAAAACAGAAAGTTTGGAGCCAGGCGAGGTTCAGCGCCTGCTCAGTCATCCCTTACCTCATTGGGTCGAGCGGATGACGGTTAGCTATCTCAAGGCAAACGGTGGCCAGGCCGTCAGAAGGAGTAAAGGATGGAACCTTACCTGGCCTGACGGAACGTATGATGAAAATGTGGTATTTACCGACAGAGAAGCTGAGGAGTTTCCGACATCAAGGCGCCTTTCGCTTGAAGAACCACGGATTCGCGGTCTTGTGATGTGTCTGCCCCTTTTTGTGCCTCGCCAACCGATTCCGGTGGTGGCGCTTGAGGGCATCTCACAAGATATTCGCGGAATCTGGTCTTTATGGCGTATTGCCATATCTGCAATGGACTGGAATCGCCGAAGGTTCATGCCGTTGTTTTTAGCAGAAAGCGGCGCCGTGTTGATGCCAACGGCCAGGCATGTATGGGACGTACTTCTTGTTGAAAATGTAACGGTCAAATCGGTTTTAGATTCATCGGTATCCCAGACCAAGTATCAAGAATTGCAAAATGCTGCGGAGTTATACGGGAAACAGATTTATGATACGCTGGTTCAGGAGCACAAAGCGCGAATGACGCGCGAACGAGAAAAGAGCGAATTTGCTTTTGCTGCCCGCCAAAGAATGATTGAAAGAATCGGACTTCCTCAGGTCCGCAATCATCGAATGACTCTTTTGGCCCAGGAGGAAAAGATCGTCCATGAGCAGCTGAAACAAAAAGCCCATATTTATCCTGACATGGTTCCACTTATGATGATACGAATTGGAGATTTATAGCGAAATGGATATGCTCTGGTCAAAAGAAAAGGCTTTGAACCTACTCAGGGTGGCGTTGAGCAATCATAATGCTCAATTTCGTAATGGACAATGGGAGACCATTGACCAGCTTGTCAACCAAGGTCAGAAAATGCTTCTTGTACAGCGGACCGGTTGGGGGAAGAGTGTTGTTTACTTTATAAGCGCTCGCATCCTGCGTGATCAGAAACGTGGGCCGACCATCATCATTTCCCCTCTGCTTGCGCTTATGCGTAACCAAATTGCCGCGGCGGAGAGAATCGGGATTCGCGCGGTAACAATTAATTCCACAAATCAAGATGATTGGGGAAATATCAAGGACCAGATTCTGGGAGATGAAATTGATGCACTGCTTATCTCCCCTGAGAGGCTTGCCAATGATGAGTTCATTGAAAATATCCTGCTCCCGATTGGACAACGCATCGGCTTGCTAGTGGTTGATGAAGCACATTGCATTTCCGATTGGGGCCATGATTTTCGTCCGGATTACCGAAGGATAGTGAACATTCTCCGCCAAATACCGGCAAACACACCAATACTGGGAACGACGGCAACGGCCAATAATCGCGTTGTTCAGGATGTATGCGAGCAACTGGGTGATATCAAAACGCTAAGAGGTCAACTGGCAAGAGAAAGTCTATCGCTTCAAAATATCCGGTTGGATGATAAGGCTGCTAGAATGGCTTGGCTTGCCGAACAAGTTCCCCGCATGGCCGGAGCGGGTATCATTTACACACTTACGAAGAGGGATGCCGAGCAGGTGTCTGGTTGGCTTCAGCGAAATGGCATTTCGTCAGCAGCCTATTACTCCGATGTCAAACACCCAGACTTTGAAAATTCAGATTTGTATCGAAGACAACTGGAAGAAAGACTTTTAAACAATGACCTTAAAGTTCTTGTATCGACAACGGCATTGGGGATGGGCTATGATAAACCGGATCTTGGATTTGTGATCCATTATCAGGCACCAGGATCAGTGATTGCATACTATCAGCAGGTCGGAAGGGCTGGAAGGGCCATCCAACATGCGCATGGCATCTTGCTTTCCGGTCGGGAAGATGACGAGATACATGAATATTTCAGAAAGTCGGCTTTCCCCTCAGAAGCGTTTGTCCGGGAAATCCTTGACGCTTTGGAGGATTCTGACGGTTTAACGATTTGGCAATTGCAGGACAAAGTGAACTTGCGTATGGGGCAGATTGAGCAGGTGTTGAAGTTTTTACGTGTGGAAAGTCCATCACCTGTCCTATTTGCAAATTTCCGATGGTACCGGACGGCCATTGATTACGAGATGGATCATGATCGAATTTCTTTTTTAACGCAACAGCGGATTGTCGAGTGGCAGCAGATACAGGAATATATCGATCATGCAGGCTGTCTTATGAAATTTCTTCGCCATGTTTTAGACGATCCCGATGCTCTGGAATGTGCTAAATGCAAAAATTGCGATCCACAATCGGCTTTGTCAGCGTCGTTTTCCCGTGAATTGGCGTTAAAGGCCTTAGATTATTTAAAGCAAAGTGAGCTGATTTTGTCGCCTAAAAAGCTTGTTCCCAAGGACGTGTTTCCTGTTTACGGATTTAGTGGCAATCTTCAAAAACAAAATCTTGATTCAGAGTTTGGGCGCATTCTTTCCCGTTGGGAGGATGCCGGATGGGGTAGACTGGTGGCGGAAGGTAAACATGCCGGGTATTTCGGTTCGGAACTGGTCAATGCCGCCTGTGCAATGATCCAAGTGAGGTGGAAGCCTACCCCTTTCCCGCAATGGGTGACGTTTGTCCCTTCGCTAAATCATCTTGACTTGGTGCCAAATTTTGCCAAAGATTTGGCCGACAAATTGGGTCTACCTTTTCATGGTGTTGTCGTAAAGACACGAAATAACGCGCCGCAAAAACTTCAGAACAACCGTTATCATCAGTGCAGGAACCTTGACGGTGTTTTTGCCATATCAGATAAAATTCCATCAGCACCTGTACTTCTGATCGATGATGTCGTAGATTCCGGTTGGACGATGACTGTTGTAGGCGCGTTGCTGCGGAAAGCCGGGTGCCCCACGGTGTATCCGATGGTTTTGGCCACGACAGCAGGCGGAGGTTAACTTATGACAACCATAAATAAAGATGCCCAAGTCATTCTTTTGCTTACCTCACCACTTCTGAAAACGAACAAGGGTGGCCATCAGCCTATCACACCGTTAGATTGGAATCGACTTGCTTCCTGGTTAGATTCAAGAAAGTTGAAACCGAGTGATTTGCTTCTGGGTGATCCCAATGTCCATTTGCGTGGGTGGGATGATAAACGATGCCCCGTCGAACGTCTTATTGCCTTGCTGGGGAGGGGGATTGTTTTAGGGATTGCCATGGAAAAGTGGCAGCGTGCCGGTATCTGGGTTTTGTGCCGCACGGATGAAGATTACCCGGTTAAGTTAAAGGATCGTCTAAAAGAACATGCTCCGCCGATTCTTTATGGTTGCGGCAATCCAAAGCTATTGAAGGCAGATTGTGTTGCCGTAGTTGGTTCCAGAAAAGCAACGGAGGATGATCTCAAGTTCACGTCCGCTCTCGGAACAAATCTGGCCAAATCAGGTAAAACTGTCGTTTCAGGTGGCGCCCGTGGCATCGATACAGCCGCTATGCTAGGAGCTATCCAGGCGGAAGGCACGGTCGTTGGCATACTTTCAGATAGTCTTTCGAGAATGTCCGCATCGCAGCAGTATCGAAAAGCCCTGCTGCAAAAAAATCTTGTTTTAATTTCCCCTTATTTTCCGGAAGCAAACTTTAGTGTCGGAAATGCGATGGGTAGAAACAAATTTATTTACTGCCTGGCCAATCATGCGATCGTTGTCCATTCAGGCCGGGATGGCGGCACATGGAACGGTGCGCTGGAAAATCTTAAAAAGCAGTGGGTGCCGCTCTGGGTCAAGCGTTCCGATGACAGGCAGTCCGGAAATTCTGAGCTTGTTAATCACGGGGGCAGGTGGCTGCCTGATAATATTCTTTCAGAAGGAATACGGCAGCTTGATACTCCACCATATAAGCAGCAAAAGACAGAAGAATTGCCACTTAGCGTGATGTCTGTACCAGAAAAAAATGCTGGCAATAAGGATGAGGGTGGTACGGTAAAATCGGCCGAGAAAGCCCTCAACATCGAAGAATTTTCAATGTATCAATGCTTTTGTTTAAAATTGAAGGCATTTCTCACCAATAGGCCAGAAGATCAAAAGTCGCTGGAAGAAAAAATGGGGCTTACTGCGACGCAAATGAAGCTTTGGCTGAAAAAAGCGCAAGATGATGGCTTGGTTAAGAAAAAACTACGCCCTGTGAGGTATGTTCTTGCCGAAACAGAGGATGTAAGTAAGCAAACTACATTATTCTAATTATGTTGCGGTGGCCAATCATGATTGCTTTTAATGGAATGAACCATGATAATTGAGAGACATACTTGGCGCGATCATGTTTTAAAGGAATTCACACCAAAAGTATCCCGCCTGACCCTTGTTTCTGATCCCGACGGGCTTTTGCTAGAAGAAGGAATTCTCGAGGGAATCCGCGACCGGGGTTTTGATTTGATTCCGTTCGAAGATCATGTTGAATTTCGTTATGCCTATGAATCAAAATACCGATCACGCTGGGACTGTGGTGAACAGACGGACCTGGTTGTGCTGCTTCGTACCGAAGCCAATGACTTCGGCAGCTTGCCATATGATCTTCTTCAAGCCGGCAGAAAATTGTCTTTTAACGTTGGCGACATTTTCCCGAGCCTCAACTATCCGGTAGTTGCTGCTTTGGATCGTGGTTATTTTGAAATCCTTTATCAGGCACAAAAACGATACGCCCCGGGAGAATTGGGTGAAAACGCAACAAAAGAATTTATATTGCGTCATGTTTTTGAAATTGCGCCAGAATTAATCAAACAGCCTTCGAACCTTTTACAGGTTCTTTTACGCCGCCACTATCGCGGGCAGATCGTTCCACCTATGCTGGATGAACGGCTCATTCAACTGTTTAAGCAAAATTCGCAATTTTCGAACTGGCCGATTGAAACGATTGTCAAAGATCGCGAGGCCTTTTTTTCCTTTTTGCAGGAACGCTGGCCAGCATTCCTTGATAAAGAAGTTGTCAGAGTCAAACAAGGGGTTTATGAGGCAAATGATCAATACAATTTAGCATTCAACGGTCCAGTAGACCTGCCTTTTGACCATCAGGATGTCCGTGTTTACATAGATAATCTCTTCATGGAAGGTTTTCTGCAGCCTGTGCCGCACGATCAGGCAAATGATTTATCAAAGTCTTGGGTGGCTGTAGGCGTTCAAAGTGCACCTGCCGAAGAGCGTGCTCGACGCTTATATAAGCTCATCGAAAACTTGAAGGCAACAATTCCCGCCGAAGATGCAAAACATTTGGACTGGTCTCACTTTGCTCATGGTTGGGCCGAGTTAATATATCTTGTTTATGATCAGCAGGACTTGATCTCAGGGGCAGTTAAAGCTGCGATAGGGGAGATTCAGTTGCAAATAGATCATAATTTTACTGCTTGGCTTTTTAATCGCTTTGCCGGGCTGATAAATTTGCCGCCAGTGCCGCCTGTAATGCTTCAACACATTCCTCGTTTTCTGGCCCGCGAGCTAGGCGATGATGATGCCGCTAAAGTGGCATTGTTGGTTGTTGACGGCCTTTCATTAGATCAATGGCTGATAATAAGAAACGTGCTGAACTCTGATTCTAAGAAGATGATCTTTCGTGAGAAAACAATTTTTGCTTGGGTGCCTTCTGTTACTTCAATTTCAAGACAAACCGTTTTTTCCGGGAAAGCACCCGTTTTCTTTCCTAATAGCATTTACACTACTGAAAAGGAAAATGCTTTATGGCTGCAATTCTGGACGGATCAGGGCTTGACGCAAAACGAAGTTGTTTATGTGAAAGGTCTTGGGGATGACAATCTGGAAGATGTTGCAGAATTGATCAGCAGGCCCAGATCAAGGGTTGCCGGGCTCGTTATCGATAAAGTTGACAGAATTCTGCACGGTATGGAGTTGGGATCCGCTGGTATGCACAATCAGGTTGATCAATGGGCTAAACAATTGTACTTGAAAAATCTCCTGGAATTACTTTTGGACCATGATTTCCGAGTGTATCTCACGTCTGATCACGGCAATATCGAGGCCAAAGGTTGCGGCCGTCCTTCGGAAGGAATGATAGCAGAACTGCGCGGCGAACGAGTTCGAATTTACTCCGATGACGCTCTCCTTAATAAAGTTAGAGAAAAGTATCCGTTGGCAATTGCATGGAATAACCCGGGGCTTCCTGACGACTGTCTTGCGCTTATAGCCCCCCATCGACAAGCCTTCACACAAGAAATGCGTAGGATTGTAAGTCATGGTGGGGTTTCCATGGAAGAAATTATTGTTCCATTTGTCCAAATTGAAAGAAAGAGCAAGTAATGTCAGAAAGATTAAAACAAATTGGCTTGGACCGCCTTGTACGTCTGGCCTGGCTTGAAAAAGTTTCAATGCTGGTTATGGCAGCAAACGATGCCAAGACCATCAAAAGCATTCTGCAAGATGAACTGGCAGGGGCATTTCGGTCAGCAAATAAAGATGTGCGCGGCTCGTTAGATAAAACCATAACTATTCTTTTAAAGGTATGGCTTCATCCTCCGAAAGACCTGAAATCGCTTAGAGATGAAGGGATGGAGTTATTGAAACAAACATCAGGTCCAGAGAGTAAGGTCATCCATTGGGGAATGGTATCCGCGGTATATCCGTTTTGGTCTTCTGTGGCAGCCCAGATAGGGCGGCTCTTAAAACTTCAGGGAACCGTAACTTCCGTTCAGATACAACGCAGAATTCGTGAACAGTATGGGGAAAGAGAAACAGTGTCGCGCAGAGCGCGCTATATCATACGCTCGTTTTTGGATTGGGGTGCTCTCCAAGAGACGGAAATAAAAGGAATTTACAGAGCTCAAAAAGCACTTTTAATCGATGATATCCGGCTTATTGCCTGGCTAATCGAGGCCGCTCTTTACACGCGCGAAAGCAGATCTGTCCCTTTGATAGAACTGATGGACAGCCCCGCATTGTTTCCATTCCAGATTACTTCTGTTCGCGCCGAAAGCCTCGTGGCGGCATCCCCCAAATTAGACTTTCTGCGACATGGATTAGATGAAGATTTGATGATGTTGAAAAATTAGATCGATTTTACGTTTTTCTCCACCGCATTCATTTCACAAACATTTGTCGACGGCGGCAATGATGTCTTTTCTATGTTTAACCCAGAATCCGCAATAGGCTAAAAATTCTATTGCGTAGCAATAGAGAATTTAATAGAAAAGAGCAAGGAAATTAGGGACATTCGTAAGATCGACCTTTGTTGAAATCCAGATAAGATTTACTTACGGGAGAGAAGATGGATTTTGAGATTGGATTTACAGATAAAGACATCACCCCTTGGGG
>Ga0255347_1003421_pt1 | contig 20691 bp, 15 predicted proteins | sample wastewater_treat_2_FD_192479 | JGI IMG/M metagenome (GOLD analysis project Ga0255347, IMG submission 192479) | Wastewater microbial communities from Lulu Island WWTP, Vancouver, Canada - plant24 | ecosystem: Engineered > WWTP > Wastewater > Unclassified | place: Canada: Vancouver, British...
AAAACTCTTGGTCTGAGACACCTTCCAAAATCACCAGCGCAGCGGGCCATTCTTAATCATGTCAATCATGTCAATCATGTCTCTCACCCTTTCCAACTGAACTCTGGCTCCTGAATCCTAGGTGCGGTGCAACGAAGTAAAACCACACCCCGTCCGTAGCCGCCTTGACTTCTCCCTTGGGATTATGTATTTTTATCACCGATTGACCCGTTATAAGGTGAGAAGTACCCAAAACCTGTTTTATGGGGTATTTAGTGAGTTTTTTTAACTAGGACAGGCAATCTGATGGCATCCAAGACGTCAAAAACGAAAAAAGACAAGCCAGTTGTCAAAAAAATAGCCGCTAAAAAAAGCAGGGCTGCTAAAAAAGCGGTAAAAACGCCGACTAAACAACCCCTGAAAAAGGCACTGGGGAAAGACAAAGCCAAACCCGGGCGCAAAAAGCGCGAAGTCAAGCAAGACCCGGTAACGAAGTTGCAGGCGTCGGATACCGAGGTCATTGCGGAAGACCTCTCATTTGACGCAGAAGAGCTGATCTCCATGAGCGCTGCCGACAACATTGTGGCGCCGGGGGGGCTCGATGCGCACGATGATGACCTTGACGATCTGGCCGCCGAACTTGCCGGTGATGGGAATTTTGACGATGCGGATGAGGAAACCGAGGAATTCGATGGCATTGAGGACTCGGAGTACGGTATCGTTTACGATCACGGTTTGGATATGGAGACCGACCGTATCGCAGCCAAAGTCAAGCGTCAGGAACGCAGCGAGCGGATCAAAACCCTTATAAAAAAGGCCGAGGCACAAGGCGGGTATCTGACTTACGACGATATCAACGAAATGCTACCCCGCGCCGTGATTAAAGACACGGACATCGAGTCTTATCTGGCCATCCTGCGCGGAATGGAAATTGAGATCATCGACGCTTCCGAAGTGGAGCGCTTCCGTAGCGAGCACGAGCAGGAAGAACAACGCGGACGCAGTAGCCGCATGGATTTCTTCGACGATCCCATCAGGATGTATCTGCACCAGATGGGGCAGGTGCCGCTCCTGACACGCGAGCAAGAGGTCGAGATCTGTAAGCGTATCGAGATCGCGGAAAGCAAGGAACGCGAGATGTTCAACCAGTTCGCATTCACCCCAAGACTTTATCTCGAACTGATCGATCGGTTGGAGACCGGCGCGGAGCGCTTCGACCGTGTCGTGACCGATAAGTTCGCGGACAGCCGGGATGTCTACATGGAGGGCGTCGGCAAGCTCAAGAGGAATCTGATCAACGCCCGCGCCAAGATACTGAAGGCGTATGAGGCGGTGGCGGCCTGCCGCGTCAAGGACGTGACCAAGCGCAAGCGTTTGGTTAAAGCTCTCGAAAAGACCCGTGCCGACCTCTTCACGGTTTATCACAGTCTTAATTTCAAACAGAAGATTTTGGAAACCCTCTGCGGCGAGGCTGACGAAAAAATCTATCGGCCTTATAAGCAGCTTTTGAGCGAGCAGGCCAAACTGAATAAGCAGCGTCAGACCAAGAAACGCGATCAGGCATTGCAGGAGGTGGCCAACAGGATCAGCGCCATCGAAGCGGAGTTTGGTATGGATCCGGAAGAGTTCCTCAGCAGATTCGAGGAACTGCGCGAAGTCCTGCGTTTTGGCCAGCAGGCCAGAACGGAGATGGTCGAGGCCAACCTGCGTCTCGTCATCAGCATCGTGAAAAAATATATGAACAGAGGGTTGTCGTTCCTTGATCTTATTCAGGAGGGCAACACCGGCCTTATGAAGGCCGTGGAGAAGTTTGAATATCGGCGTGGTTATAAATTCAGTACTTATGCCACATGGTGGATCCGCCAGGCAGCGACCCGTGCCATTGCCGACCAGGCTCGCACTATCCGCATTCCCGTCCACATGATCGAAACGATCAACAAACTTTTGCGTGTGCAGAAAAAGCTTGTGCAGGAGTTGGGACGCGAGCCTACGCCGGAAGAAGCGGCGGAAGAGATGGACATCCCGGTTGATCGCGTGCGCGCCGTCTACCGCATGGCACAGCAGCCTATTTCGCTGCAAAGCCCGGTAGGTGACGGCGACGACGCTCATTTCGGCGATTTCATCGAAGACAAATCCGCAGAGAATCCTTCGGAAATGACAGCTTACAGCATGCTGAAGGAGCGACTGCAGGAGGTGCTTACAACCCTGACCGACCGCGAGCGACAGGTGTTGGATTACCGTTTTGGTCTGACCGACGGTTATTCACGCACGTTGGAGGAGGTCGGCAAGCAGTTCAACGTGACGCGTGAGCGCATACGCCAGATTGAGGCCAAAGCGCTGCGGAAATTGCGTCACCCCACACGGATGCGCAAGTTGGAGGGTTTTTTGGAGACGCGCTGATGCGTATGGGCGCCATGTGTTTTGCGCCGCTACGCGGAACTCAGCACCTACGAGTTGTGTGTTCAGGTTTACAGTGTGTCCTCTCCAGCCGGACCGTGTGCAGAAATACCAAGTGAAGCAAGGAGGTTTTGTTTTGTCACAGTGTATCTTATCAAATAATCCTGCGGCAGTGATGGCCGGTGCCGGACTGGTGGTCGGTTTCTTGGCCGGATATGCGGTTGCTAAATTAGGCGGCCGCAAACCGCGCGGGCGTTCGTCCGGCAGCGGTGACTGCGTTGAGATCTATGTCGGCAATCTCAGTTACGACATGACTGAAGCGCACATGCGCAAAGAGTTTGAGCGCTACGGCACTGTCAGTTCAGCACGTATCATCTCCAACCGGTTCAACCATAAGTCCAAGGGCTTCGGTTTTGTGGAAATGCCCAACCGGGAAGAGGCGGAGGCTGCCATCAAGGCTTTGCACGACAAGGATATCCTGGGTCGAAAATTGCGTGTGAATGAAGCTAAGAACAAATCACGCGAATGACTCTCGCGCGTCCCGGAAACGGGACGCTTTTTAATTTTAAGGCGACGATCTCGTTATGGCGGAGAAGCACAAACGGTCTTCCGACAAGACTATGCGGATCGATATTGATCCGGATACGGTCAACCAGCGCGGAATGGCCGACGCGCGCGGCCAAAAGAGCGTTTCGAACCAGCGGCAAAGCTGGCGGAACAAACGCGAGCAACGCTGCACACCTTTTTTCAGGCTGCTCGAAAGCATTTACGATGCCGTGTTGATCACGACGGCTTCCGGGGAAATCCTGGAGTGCAATGAGCGCGCTTCTGAATTTTTCGGGATGAAATGCAATGATCTGTCAGGGCTAAACGTGGTCGGGTTGATATCCGGCGCTACGGAATCGCTGATAAGCACTATCCACAAGAACTTGATTGATAAAAAATACACCTTGGTGGAGGCCCGCTGCAAACGCGCGGACGAAACATCGTTCGCGGCTGAAATTGCGGTTAACAGGATCGAGTTGGAACAACATGATTACCTCTGCTTTTTCGTTCGCGACATAACAGTCCGCCAACAGGCCCAGAATGCCTTGGAGGATGCTGTTGAGCGCTTGCAGGCGCATGACCGTGCGCGCATGGAATTCGTCTCCAATGTATCGCATGAGCTGCGCACGCCGCTCACATCCATGATCTATGCTGTCAACAACATGTTGCGCGGGGTGGTCGGGCCGATGCCAGATAAGGCGCGAAATTATCTGGAACGCCTGCAATCCGATAGCCACCGCCTGTTGGCCACGGTCAACGACATCTTGGACTTGCGCCAAATCGAGAACAAGACACTTGTTCTGACCCGGGCCATTGCCCCTGTCGGGCCCGTGATCAGGGAAGGGGCCGAAGCGTTGGAAATTCAAGCCCAAACAAAGCGTATCACGATTGGTTTCGATCTGGGATACCGCGAGCTGTTTTGCTGGTGCGATGTGCATAAGATCGAGAGAGTGGTGTTGAACGTTGTCGGCAACTCGGTCAAGTTCACCGGCGAGAACGGGATTATAAAAGTTTCGCTACAGCAAAACCCAGACAATCCCAAACATGCGCTGCTCACCGTCAGTGATACCGGCATGGGCATCCCGCCGGAGGTGCTACCCAAAATATCGCAGCGCTACTTCCGTGTCGGCGATCATGTCAGCGGCGCCGGCCTGGGGCTGGCGATATCACGCGAGATCATTGAACTGCACGGTGGCAGCATGGATTTCGCCAGCCCGGTGCCAGGTTCGGAATGCGGCACAGCGGTATATGTGAGTCTGCCTTTGGCGCCTGAACCCTTGGTCGTGTCGCTGACGCAGGATGCAGAAACTGCGGCGTTCTTGGAAGAACGCATAACGGGCTTGGGATACGAACTGTTCCGCACTGACTCGTCAAGGGACGCGTTGCAAAGTTGTTGGGACAAATTGCCTGCGGTCTTTGTGTTGGACAGGCGCATCACCGATATGGATGTGCGGGATATGGTTTTGAGGTTGCGGGAAAACCCCAAGACCAAACGGATGCCGGTGATCGCTTTCGGCCACCAGGTGCGCGAGCACAATGAGTTGGAGCTTTATCACAGGTTTGGCATTTATTGTACTGATTTGCCATGGGACGAGCGGGAGCTGAAGCGCAGCCTCGCCATGGCGGTGTTAGGGAAGTTGCGTTAAACATGAAAGAAATAGTACTTAATCCTGAACGTGAATTTTCGGTGTCGCGACGCCACCCTTGGATCTTTTCCGGAGCTGTTGCCGCAGTCAAAGGCGATCCTGAACCTGGGGCGACGGTGCGTGTGGTTTCTGCCGCTGGCAAGGTCATGGGCTTCGGGTCTTATTCGCCGGAGTCGCAGATACGTGTGCGGATGTGGACGTTCGCTGAAGACGCCGATGTCGACCGCGCTCTGGTACGCGACCGTGTAGCTCGCGCGATCGGCGCCAGGGCGGTGCTTTTTGCGGAGGCGCGCACAGACGCCTTGCGGCTGATCAATGCCGAGGCTGACGGTATGCCCGGCGTTACCGCGGACAAGTATGGCGACTGGCTGGTCTGCCAGTTCACTACGGCAGGAGCCGAATATTGGAAAAGCGTGATCGTGGAGGCTCTGCAAACCTACATGCCGTGCCGCGGCATATATGAGCGCTCCGAGGCTGGCGCTAGAAAACTCGAGGGGCTCGCAGAAACGGTCGGTTTGCTGGCGGGCGAAATGCCGCCAGAACGTATCGAGATAACCGAACACGGTTGCCGCTATCTGGTCGATGTTCGGGAAGGGCAGAAAACCGGTTTTTATCTGGACCAGCGGGATAACCGCCGTATCGCGGCGCTGTATGCCAACGGTTGCGAAGTGCTAAACGCTTTTTCCTACACTGGCGGTTTCGGCATTGCCGCGCTTAATGCCAGCGCGCGTTCTGTGACGCACGTCGACATTTCTGAACCGGCTTTGACAATGGCCCGCGAAAACACCCTGCTCAACACATGTGATCTTGATTGCTCGGAATTCATTCACGGCAATGTTTTCGAGGTCTTGCGCAAGTTCCGTGACCAGGGGCGGCTTTTCGACATGGTCATACTCGACCCGCCCAAATTCGCCGAGTCCAAAAGCAGTCTGATGAAAGCCGCGCGCGGTTACAAGGATATTAATCTGTTGGGGCTAAAGCTGTTGCGCCCCGGCGGGATTCTGGCCACCTTCTCCTGCTCCGGGCTCATGACCCCCGAGCTTTTCCAGAAGGTGGTTGCTGATGCGGCTGTTGACGCGCAGCGGGATGTTCAGTTGACCATGCGCTTGCAGCAGGCCGCTGATCATCCGCACGGCTTGTGCTTCCCGGAAGGTTTGTATCTCAAAGGACTGCTCTGCCGGGTCTGGTAATAACACTCAGGCTCCGCGCACAGCACGCGGCAACACGCGCTTGCCCCGTCCCCCCGCCATTCACTCTCTATCAATATTGATAGCGATCCGGATGCTAACGCTTACGGCAGGATCTCACGGAATTTCACAGCCGGCGCTTTGTTACGCCCGGTGTCGCGCTTAAGCTTGCCGAAAACCATGCCCTGCGGCGGCACCCGCAAATCACGCTTGTCCTTTTTTTCATCAAGCTGGCTGGCGTTGCCGACCTTCATCTTCATTACGGAAGCCCCGTCGAAATAAAGCAGCGTGTCTCCGTCCTTTGCCAAGCCGGCTTTATCCGCCGCCGCGATCTCCGCGTCTGACCGTGCGCGGCCTGATATGCGTACGCTCTGCAGGCTGCCGTACATCTGGCCGGGAAAACCGAACGCCAGCAAGTCGTTGTCCGCCATGGACTGTGCGCTGAAGCCGACGCGGTGCGGTGACGTGCCTCTGCCAACGCGTTTGCCGTCGAGATAAAATGTTACGATGTGCGTGTCGTTGGTCAGATACCATGTAACCGCCATCGAGTGCCACTCGCCGGCTTTAACCGCAGGCTCTTTGTCCGGGGTATGCACTTGCGTCGTAACCCACCGAGCCGGGGGGAGATTTTCCTGCGGCCGATTGAACAGCGAACTGGTCACGAACATGTAGTCCCGCGACTGCCACTGCCCCAGATAGACGTTGAAGTGCAGCCCCACCCCGGTTTTGCCGGGATTGTCGGCTTCATAACGCCCGCCTGCGTAGTTGTGCGTGGAAAGCAGAGAGAAAAGCCGCCTGCCCGAACCGGCCGTGCTAAACTGGTCGCCGAAGGAGTAGGCCAGCGAGAAGACCGCCTCAATCGTCCCGTTGGTGACGTCCAGATGTCCCTTGGCGGGGAACATGATCGACGCATTGTTCTCATCCGGATCGACTTTTCTTGCAGTGCGTTTTTGCGCGTTTGCCCCGACAAACGGCACCACCACCAAAACCAGCAACATAAAACCTATTCGAGCACGATTATTCATTAACATATAACCTCCTTGATTCTTTTTTACAGGCATATATTTTAGCAAATGATGACTTAATCGACAACCTGCTGAAACGAGATAGAGCAAGGAGGAGTGCGATTCAATAAAGTTGAATCGCAAACCGCATCCAAAAGATAAAGGGACTGACATTTAGAAAAAGGCGTGTTACTATAAAACTTTTTATGGGGACGTGCGTAAACAGAGCACGGGATTAGGCAGGTGACAATGCGTGTAGAAGAGTGTGATTTTTTTGTGGTGGGCAGCGGTATCGCCGGTTTGATGAGCGCCCTGTACCTTGCGCCGCACGGGCAGGTAATGCTAGTTACCAAGAAAAAGCTGGATGACTGCAACACCAACCGCGCACAGGGCGGCATCGCCTGCGTGATGGAGGAGGGCGACAGTTTCGAAAATCATGTGGCCGACACGCTGACCGCAGGCGCTGGCTTGTGCGATGAAGGTGTCGTGCGGCGGATTGTGTCCGAAGGTCCCGCGCGCATCGCGGACTTGGAGCGTCTGGGTGTGCGTTTCAATCCGCGTGATGACGGCCAGCCGGGTTATGATCTCGGGCGCGAGGGCGGCCATTCGCAGCGGCGTATCCTGCATGCGGGTGATATCACCGGCCAGCGTGTCGAGTCGGTGCTGGTGGAGCAAGTCCAGAAACACCCCAATATCCGCACGCTTGAGTATACGATGGTCATTGATCTCGTCACCACGCGCTGGCTCGGTCTGGATGGCGAGAACCGCTGCGCGGGCGCTTATGCGCTGGATCAGAATACGGGTGAGATTTATGCGGTGCGCTCGCCGCACACGATTCTGGCCACCGGCGGTTGCGGCAAGGTCTATCTGTACACATGCAACCCGGACATCGCCACCGGCGACGGCGTGGCGCTGGCTTGGCGTGCTGGTGCGGATATCGCCAATATGGAGTTCATCCAGTTTCATCCCACCTGCCTGTACCATCCTAAGGCCAAACGCTTCCTGATCAGCGAGGCTGTGCGCGGCGAGGGCGCGGAACTGGTAGACGCCGAAGGCCGCCCGTTCATGAAAAACTATGATCCGCGTGGCGCGCTGGCGCCCCGCGACATCGTGGCCCGCGCCATCGACTCGGAGATGAAGCGCACCGGCGCACCCTACTGCTGCCTCGACATCCGCCACAAATCCCGCGAGTATCTGCAAGAACGCTTCCCGAACATTTACGAGGCGTGCCGCTCGTTCGGCATCGACATGGCGACCGATCTGATCCCGATCGTGCCCTCGGCGCATTACTGTTGCGGCGGCATCAAGGCCGGTGTGGACGGCGTGACCTCGCTGCCGGGTCTATACGCTGTGGGTGAAACCGCCTGCACCGGGCTGCACGGCGCCAACCGCCTGGCCAGCAACTCCCTGCTCGAAGCGCTGGTGTGCGCGCATGAGGCGGCAGGGCGCATAGTCAACGATCCGCAGGAATTGCCCGGCCCCCTGCGCATACCGGACTGGCAGTACGGCACGGCGGTTGCCAGCGACGAGGCCGTGATGGTGGCGCACAACTGGATGGAGGTGCGCACCTGCATGTGGGACTATGTCGGCATCGTACGCACTGACAAGCGGCTTGACCGGGCGTTGCGCCGTATCCGCAACCTGCGCCGCGAGATTCGCGAGTACTACTTCGATTACTTGGTCACGGCTGACACGCTGGAACTGCGTAACTTGGTCTTGGTGGCCGAACTGATTGTGCGCAGCGCCTTGCGCCGCAAGGAGAGCCGCGGCCTGCACTACACGCTCGATTACCCGGCCACCCGGCGGACTGCGCGAGACACGGTGCTGCCCGGCCGTAAGCGCTGACGCCTGGGCGCCGGTCGCCGTTGCCTGCTGTCATGTGTAGCGCGTTTACGCGCGGACGTCTCGGACGCCCGAAGTGTGACAAAACAGCCAACTTATGTTAACCAGTGATTTTGATTACGAATTGCCGCCGGAACTGATCGCGCAGGAGCCGCCGCCCGAGCGCGGCGACTCGCGCATGTTGGTTCTGAACCGCAACAACGGTTGCCTTGCGCACAGCAACGTTGCAGATTTGCCGGAGTATCTTGACAGCGGTGATCTGCTGGTGCTGAATGACACGCGCGTTTTTCCGGCGCGGTTGCTCGGACAATGGGCCGACACCGGCGGCGCATTGGAACTGCTGCTGGTGCGCCCTTTGGCACATTCCGGCGCGGGATGCTGGTTGTGCATCTGCGGCTCCGGGCGCCCGGTCCGGGTCGGCCAGCAAGCTGTGTTCGCCGGAGGCCGTCTGAAGGCCGATGTAACGGAACGCGGTACGGAAGGAACATGCACGGTAGTGTTCAGTTCTCAGGAGCCGCTGATGGATCTGCTGCACAGTCACGGGCTGATGCCGGTGCCGCCCTACATCCGGCGGCAGGGCGACGAGCGCCAGACCCGCCTTGACCGCGAACGCTATCAGACGGTCTACGCGCGCGAGACCGGTGCTGTGGCGGCACCGACAGCCGGATTGCATTTTACCAAAGAGTTATTTGAAGCGTTGGATAAAAAAGGCGTGCGGCGTGCGACAGTCACGCTGCATGTCGGGCCGGGCACCTTCAAGCCGGTCAAGACCGACTCGGTTGAAGAGCATGTGATGGATGCCGAACGTTACAGGGTGCCGCCCGAGACTGCGGCAGCCGTCGCGGAGTGCCGCAAGCGCGGCGGGCGTGTGGTGGCGGTCGGCAGCACCAGCGTGCGTACGCTGGAGACCGTGGCCTTGGGTCATGGCGGCGCAGTGGTGGCGGCAGAGGGCGACAGTTCTCTCTTCATCTACCCCCCCTACCGCTTTCTGGTCACAGATGCGATGCTGACTAACTTCCACCTGCCGCAATCCACGCTGATCATGATGGTGTCGGCCTTGGCCGGGCGCGATAAGATCATGGCCGCATACCGCGAAGCTGTGCGCGAGCGCTACCGCTTCTTCAGCTACGGCGACTGCATGCTGATTGTGTAAGAAACAGATAAAAATAAACGCTGTCTAAGAAAAATTTATTTTTTGTAACTTGTTTGGCCGGAATAAGTTATATCGCCTAGATAATATTTTGTTGTTGGATTGTTTAATTTGGCGCCCATAATATGTGTAAGCAACTGGGGGTCAATGTGTCTGGTCTAAACAATGAAAAAGCGACAGAGTCGTTTGTGATGCTGCTGACCAGTGTGCAGTGCGATCTGCAAACGTATATCGCCTATCTTGTGGGTAATCCTGACGATGCGCAGGATATCCTGCAGGAGACCAATCTGGTTCTCTGGCGCGAGGCAGCGCGCTATGACGCAAAGCGCCCGTTTCTGGCTTGGGCCAAGACTATCGCCTACTATCAGGTTTTGACCTTTTTCAAAAAACGCTCACGCGACCGGCTGGTGTTCAATGAGGACATGGTGTTGCTGCTGGCTGAGGCGGATGCCGAGCACCACACCAACATGCAGGAACGGCTGCTGTTGCTGGACTTTTGCTTAAAAAAGCTGACCCAGATGCAGAAGGCGGTACTGAAGTGGCGTTACTATCACGACTGGCCGGTCCGCCGTATCGCGAAGAAATATGCGTGCAGTGAAGCCGCGCTTTCCATGCTGTTGACACGCACCAGACGCGCTCTGGCCGAGTGCATCGAACGTTCCCTAGCGGAAAAGCGGGAGGCAGGCATATGACCACGCCTTACGAACGGTTCATGGCGCTGGTGGGGCGTGTGTTGGACGGCGAGTCCGATCTCTCCGAACGGGAGGAGTTCTGCGCGTTGTTGCGCGAACACTCCGAACTGATCGGGGTCTATCGGCAAATAGTTGACATCGACACCTTGGTGCGCTTGCGGTTCCAGCGTAACGCAGGCATAGAAACAGAAGAACTGGCGGAGTTGCAGGAAACCAAACTTATTGTGGGGCATGAGACGACACGCACAAGTGTTTTGAAAAAACAAACTGCGTTTACCCCCCTGCCCGCCGCTCCTCTGCCGCAGAGCAGCGTGGCCAAAAAGATCGCGATAATCGCTGCGGCGCTGACAATGACCGCAACAGGGATTTGGCTGGTAGCAGGTAACGGGCGACTGGCGATTGGAGAGCGGCGGATAGCTGCCGCAGTCACGCCTGCTGCCGGTCGTGCTTTGCCGGTCGAGATCATCCATCACTTGGCTTCGTGTAATCTTGAGGTGCCGTCGAGCCTGCCGGGGACGATGCGCATGTCTGACGGGCAGATCAAGGCGCGGCTGGGGTCCGGCATCGAGATGATCCTTTGGGGACCATTCGAATTGGAGATTCAGACACCTACGAAGGCGCGTCTGGTATCCGGGCGCATGTTGGCAACGATCCCGTGGAAGCACGGCGGCTTTATGTTGCGCACGCCCGATCTGGAAATGTGGGACAACGGCGCGGTCTATTGCGCGTCGGTGACGGACAAGGGCTCTGACATCTTTGTTTTCAAGGGCGAGGCGCAGGTGGTCGAGGCCTGCGGCGAGCCGGTCGACATCTGCCGCGCGGGTGAGGGCGTACGGGCGCGGCGCGACGGCAGCGGCACGGTCAAGGTTGAAGCAAACTGGCCGGAGGGCGAGCGCATCTTGGCGCAGGTCATGACAAAAGGAGTGCTGGATTATCCAGAGGAGGCGTTGTTGGCAGCCTCGCACGTCTCCGACGGCTGGGCCGAACGCTGGATGCCGATAGAAGCTTGGCGGATTGCGGAGCGGTACAGGATTGCGGCGGCACGCCAAGCCGCTGCGAACCGTGTGCAGTTCAGTAAAGAACCGTGGGTGCGGCCAGCCGCATCCGCATATCAGGAGGAACAAAGCATGAGAAAAGGAAACATGGCGGCTTTGGCCGCTGCGGCGGCACTGATAATGGGTGCCGAAGTGTCAGGCGGGTCATCTCCGCCGGTGCGGATCGACACCTCGCCGGTTCACAACCTGAACTGGACGACGCTCTTCACCAACGCGGTGCCGTTACGTTGGGAGTGGCCTGCTGACGCGGTGTCGGCGACGTTGACAGTCACAGACATGCACACATCGTTCGTTACTAACTTCACGCAGGGAACAACGGAGTTCCTGTGGCGTCCGTTCGCGACGGCGGCACCGCGTGATGAGGAGGTCTATGCTCTGACCCTGAGCTTTTTCGACAATGGCGCGAATGAGGTGCAAACGCTGACGGCCAAGCTGGCGGCGCTGGCAGGCGCATTCGGAGCCGTGCCGGTCGACACGGGGTTGTCCGACCGCCGTTGGGGCAAGGTGAAAACGAATGTGATTATCCCCTATGACGCCGCATGGGCTGCGGCGACTGCGGATGCGGCGGCCAGCCGCCTTGTGATCGCGAAGACGGGCGGCGCCACGCAGGAGTATCTGACGGGTGACGCGAGCGGGTACTTCGGCTGGAAGCTCTTGAACAGCGATTGGGGGTATGGCACCTTCGCGTTGACCTTGGATTTCCCCAGTTTTGACGGGGCATGGCAGGCAACACTCGAGTATATTCCCAGCGGAACTGTTATAAGAGTGCGTTGACAAGGAGTTATTTGAAAACTTTTAAAAGTAAAGGAACAACAACATGAAAACAACAAAAGTAGCGAAAGTTATGGCGGGTGTTATGGTTGCGGGATTCGCGTGGTGCGCGACGGCAGACGGACCGGCGATCAGCGATGTCGTGGTGCGTCAGCGCTGGCCGTGGAGCCGGTTGGTGGATATCGATTACGTGCTGACGTGCGACCCGACCGTTAGCGTGGATATCCAAGTGACGGCGCAAGACGGCACGGTGCCGCTTGATCTGCCGTTCGCATCGTTATCGGGGCACATTCACGATGTCACGCCCGGCCCGCGCCGGATCATTTTCGACCCGACGAAAACGGCTTACACGAACAAGCAGGTGTTGACCCAGTTCAGCGTGACGCTCACGCCGACTCTCGTGCCACTCTACATGATCGTGGACCTGACGAAGAGCGCAGGTGCGGACGGGCAGATCGCATACGTGTACGAGGAGGATTTGACCAACGGCCTCTGGGGCGCGTGGGTGCGGAATCCGGTAACGAACCGGGGTACGGCGGTCGAGTCCGTGGTCTGGACCGGCGTGACCACCAATGACATCTACAAGACCGACAAGCTGGTGCTGCGGCGCGTGCCGGCGGGAAACTTCACGATGGGCGGGGCAGGGCATTCGCCGCATGCGGTAACTCTGACCAAAGGATACTACGCCGGGGTGTTCGAGACCACGCAAATGCAGTGGTACCGGGTGGCAGGAGGCAGCGTGCCTGGCGACGCCGATAAAATGAAGCCTCGGGTTGCTCCGTATTACGCTCTCCGGGAGAATGCGACCAATAACAACAGTGATAATCCGGATATTGACTGGCCTGCAACCGGCCACACCGTCGCGCCGGACAGCTTCATCGGCAGATTGCGGGAGAAGACCGGTATCGGGGGCTTTGACCTCCCGACCGACGCGCAGTGGGAATACCTGTGCCGCGCAGGGACAACCACGGATTTCAACAGCGGGGAAATGTGGTCTGCGGACTTCACCAACACGATCAACCGACTGGCGTGGTGGAGGGCCAACGGAAGCAACACGACGCATACGGTCGGGGAAAAACGGCCGAACGCATGGGGGCTGTACGACGTACACGGCAATGCGTGGGAGTGGTGCCTGGACTGGTATACAAACGTGCTTGTCGCGGCGACGGACCCTACCGGGCCGGTGACGGGGATGCCGAATCCTTCCCCGACTATAACAACACCAACGCGTGTGAGACGGGGAGGGGGAACCGAGGACGATTGGCATTGGCAACGGTCATTCGCCCGCACCGCCGACGGCAAGCCGGAAATCCCACGCGGCTTTCGTCTCGTGCGGACACTGCCCTGACGCGGCATCGGCGGCGGGATGTTTTCAATATGAAGGGGGGAAGTAAATGGACAGAATTAGCAAGGTATGTTTTTGGGCGGCGGTTTTGTTTTGTGCGGGCGTGAACGCTTCCGCAGTATCTGCCGGCGGGACGGCGCAGGGGTGGCTGAACGCCAGGGAGTGCGGGGCTTCGGGGTCGAAGTTTGAGACGACAGCATCGACCGTGACAGGCTCGTGTCAGATCACGGTGGCGGATATCGGCGACTTCCAAGTGGGACAGGGGGTCATGGTATCTAAAGCGAACATACATTACGAGCCGACGCGGCTCTGGGGGACCGGCGTGATCTATCTGAATTCGAAGCCGGTGACGAACTCCGTGGAGGTTCGCGGCTATGACGGCAGCGCGGGGAGCTGGACGGTCTATGTGCTCGACATCGCGCCGTCCAACAAACCCGCCTTCCGGTGGACCGACGACCTCGGGCTCACCTGGCATCCGGAGCAGCCGATCACGCATGACTGGCAGCCATTGAGCGGCGGCACCGAAGTGCGCCTCAATCCGCGTGACTGGGAGACAGGCTATGTGCTCGCCTTCGGCGCGCGCGACCAGTTGGTGAGCCGGATCGAGAAGATCGAGGGCAAGGTCATCACTTTGAGCGACCCGGCCAACCGGACGGTGCAGGACGCCGTGGTCCGGCACAACGACACCTTCGCGCTTCAGGCGGCGGTCGACCGCGCGCTCAAGGAGAAGCGCAAGCTCTTTGTGCCGATCGGCCACTACTGCCTCTCGCGCGGCATGCGGGTCAGGTCTCCCGTCACGTTTACGATCGAGGGCGAGAGTGCTGAGGACACCGTGCTCGACATCAGCGAGGGTGTGGGGTCTTGCATCCACCTTTCAGAAGGAATCGAGGCCACGGTCCGCAACCTCCGCATGATCGGGTTCATGGGGCTTGAAGGGAAGACCATTGCCGGCCACATGCGGACGCGCGGCTCTGTTGGCATCTGGGGTTTTGGCTTAAAGCCCTGCAATGCCGTAACAATTTCGAACACCGAGCGTGTGCTGGTGGAGAACTGCCACGCGAGCCGGATGTCGGGCGAATGCTTTGTGGCGGGAGGGCGCAGCCGCGGCGCGGCGAAGCCCGGACGCTCTCACTCCCAGAAAATCACGTACCTGCGCTGTTCGGTCACCAACTCCGCCCGCAACGCCTTCAACGATGTGATGTGCGGCATCGAGAACACGGATATCCTGAACTGCCGGATCGTCGATGTCGGCGGAAACTCGTGGGAAGGCGCGTCACGCTTCGTCAAGTTCACGGGCAACTACATGCGCAACGCCGGCCCGGTGGCGATGGGCAATCTCGGCCCGGCCAACCGCGACGCCACCTACCCCGACCTCGGCGCTGGGCAAGCCATCATCGCGGACAACATCTTTGAAAACAATGTGTGTTACGGCCGCGCCGCTGTCGTTACCACGCGCGGCGCGACGCAGGTCATCGTCCGCAACAACCTTTTCATCAACTTCGGGGCGTCGGGTGTCGTGGTGGGCGGTGGTCTCAGTCACACGCTTCCCAACGCCTATCTTCCCGGCAACACGATCATCACGGGCAACATCTTCGACATGACGGCGGTCGGGCAGAAGAGTGTGCCGCGGGCCGCCATTACCATCGAAGGCGATGACACGATCATAAGCGACAACCAGATCTATGTCCGCGGGACGAACGACGCGGCGGTCACGGGCATCCGGCTCCGGGAGCCTTCTTTCAACGCGCTGGTCCATGACAATCTGGTGCGCAATTGCGGCGAGGGCATCGTCAGCGTCGCGGATCAAGCAACTGTTGGCGAGATTTCGGACGCGACGACGTTCACGGCACGTTCAGGAACCATCCCCTTCGGGCTGAACCCCAACCTGTATTGCGGCAGGACACTCACTTGCTTCCGAGGCGGGAAGCCTGTCGGCTCAGCGGAGATCGACTCATTTGATCCGCAGACATCAAGCATCAAACTGAAGTCCCCCGTTGACATGAAACCCGGCGACCGTTTCGAGATCAGTTCGTCTGACTGGAACATCCACGACAATGTGATTGTCGGTTGCCTCAAACCCGTCGTCTTGAATTCGCCGGGCAGCGACACGTCAATCCTGAAAGACAATGTGATTTCGCGGGGCGGGGTCACAGGCGCGAAGCAGGCCATCCAGATTTTGCGCGGACAGTTCAAGCTGATCGGCAATCGGCTCTGCGGCTTTGATGAATAGTGTTTTGATGAACTAACGCGGGCGTAGCCCGCAACCCAAAGACTGTAAGACTGTGAGGCTGTAAGGCTATAAGGCTCTACGAATAAGGCGATTACTAATGATTAACAACAAAAGAGCACTCAGCTCCCTCATCCGGTCGATCCGCCTCCCTCCCTCACAGCCTTAACCTCTTACAACCTTAACCCCCAATACGGGCGAAGCCCACAACTTGTTTTTTATCGTGCTTGTCGAGCCGTCTGCGGTGGTTTCGGAGAAACCGTCCTACCAAGAGGCGGTCTCTATCAAACGGATCGTGCCGTGGTACAGAAAAAGCCCCCACCCGGTTGTGAAGGCCAGTTGACCGTAGACCGCGTGCTCAATGTTTGCGACCAACATCGAGCCGCTCTTAAGGTATGTGCGGTTAATCAAAAAACCGCCGACCAGAGTCAATCCCACAGCCCAAACATTAGCGAAGATCAGATGCGCCAGACTGAAAACCGCTGCGGCGGCCAGCGTTCTGGATGTCTCATTGCGGAACAGAACCGCATAACGCTCATAAAACAGCGCCCGATAAAGAATGCCCTGCGGCACAACCGACAACATTGGATAAAAAAACATCACCAGCGCCCACAGCCGCAGATCGCGGCGCGGTAAGAGCATGAACCCGCCAGGCTCAATAAGCAAGATGCCGACCGACAAGATCAAGGCTGCCGCGACGAAACGCAAAGCCATGCCCGCTAACTGCCGCCGATCTGGCACAACGCCGACCAGATCGCGTATGCTCCATCTGCGGCATTTTACCAGATAAAGCGTCGCCGGCAATGCCGCCATCCACAACATCGGCAAAACCGGCACAACACAGCCCGTCAACCGTGCCGTCATCAGAAGCGTCGGCAAAACCAAGTAAAGCCCGACAAACTCTAACCTAAGGCACACCATAGCCAGCCGCCCGCTCACGCCTCCAATTTGATGCCTGATTGCCGCAAGATGCGTTTGGCGGCGGCAAGCTTCTTGGGCTTGCCCGCAGGTTGCCGCCCAGCTACCAAAACCAACTCGGAGAGCCGACGGTTCATTATAAACCGGGCACGCAAAGCATCTGGCTCCGCACCCGCTCCGTGCGCCGCCTCGAACGCTGTGATCTCGTCAAGAAAACAGTACTGGGCAGCATTGCGAGAACGCTTGGGACAATGGGTCAATCCCAGTTCATGCAACCTGACAGCCAGATGACGGGCAGAAACGCCAAAACGTTTTTTCACCATCAACAACAGTTCCCAAGTCCAGTTGTCAGGTGTCAGGCCTAAACGTCCCACAATTTTTGTCAAAGCCGCTGCAGGCATCAGAAAATGCGTCGCGAAACGTCGCGCAAACCCAATCTCGTCTAGCTCTTCCGCGCCAGCCGCCAGCTTTGCGCTGCCGGCCTCTTCTCTGTCTTTCTGGAGTGACCATAATATGCGTCCCAGTTCAAAAGCCATCCGGTACAGATTCAATTCCACACATTTCTTATAACGCGCATTTAGAAAAATGAAAACCTTACGGCTGCTGAGACCATAACCGCTAAAAGATGCGCACTCTAACGGCATGTCAGCAAATACCGCAAGAGCACCGGCGTCCTCCAGCAGTTCAATATAATCACGTATTATCGCATCTCCGACACCCAGACTCCGCCGCACGCTTCCAGCCATGCATTCGGCACCCGCTTCCGTAGCTGCGAAAGGCTGGTGTGTTGGCATGTCGGAACAATGCGGCACCCCACACAGACTTTCAAGATCCAATGCCGCTTGTGCGGTAGCCTGACAGGCTATGTGGGCGAGCTTGACCGCCTCGGCATCTGCCGCCTTTTTACTGTCGCATACCGGAGGCAATAGAAACGACGCGTCCCCGTCTTTACCCTTTGCCTGCATGGTTTCCCAGAGATCCTGTTCGTGGAACAGATCATCTATTTTAACGTTTAGTCGTTTGGCGATCCGGTACAAGACTCGACCGGAAGGCAGATGCTTGCCTTTTTCGATCCAACCCAGCGGACCGGCCCGAATGCCGATATCTTCCGCCAGTTTCGTCTGAGTTATGTGTTGTATCTCGCGCAGTTTGCGTATGCGCGCACCCACTCGCACCGCGATCTCTTTTTCAGTGTATGTTTTGCGTTTGCCCATATCTCTCTCCTCGTCTGGCAACAGCCTAATTTACCGAAATAGCAGCGATCGCTTCACTTTTGACAGTTCGCAAGAACCTTCATCCTCAGGATTAGTCAGCAACCGCAAACTATCCGATTACTTGAATAGCTGCCTGCCTATTTACAACCCTAATTAAGATTAGATAATCATTTATATTATACTAATTGCCGATTAAATACAAGGGTGCGATTCAATCAAGTTGAATCGCTGAATCGCAAAAGGGCAAAAGGGGCAAGAGTCAGGTGAACAGGTAATCCAGCCGCCCGGGGTTCCGGGCGAAAACGGGAGGGTAACTGGAACGCTCAGGTTATCGGCAGGGACGGCTCGCCGAGCCCTCCCTGCCGGTTGGAGGACTTCCCCCCTCTCCTCTCCTCATTTTTTCTCTATTTTTTATATTCTGCACAAGACTCTGGCGTCTCATAGACTTTAACTGAATGCACGTTCACATGTAATTTAAGAGCCTCAAAAAAATAACGGGCCAAGTTCTCGGCAGTAGAGCGGAAGGGCAACGCCACGCTCTTCATACCGTGTTTGCTGATAACCGCCGCGATCTCACACTCGGCAGGACTATTTTTATTATAGATGAAAGCATGATCGAAACGATCCAAGACGATCTTGTCCAGAACTTGCTTGAGGTCTTTGAAGTCGATCACCATGTCCGTATCGGCCGACTTTTCCGCCACCTCCACAATCACCCGATAAGTATGGCCGTGCAGGTTCTTGCACTGCCCGGCGTGGTTGGTCAGCACGTGCGCCGCATCAAACCGGCATTCCTTTGATACGGTCAACATCGCTTCTCCTTGCTGTGCAGATACTCCTCAAACCCTTTGTTGCGCAACCGGCAACTTGGACACGCGCCGCAACCGGCACCGACGATATCATTATAGCAGGTCAGGGTGTTCGCAGCCACGTAATCAAGCACCCCCAGCCGGTCAGCCAAAGCCCATGTTTCAGCCTTGGTCAGCCCCATCAGCGGTGTCACCACGCGGAACTCGTAATCCATGGCCAGATTAAGCGTCTCGTTGCACGACTTTATGAAAGCCGCGCGGCAGTCCGGGTAACCGCTGAAATCGGTTTCGCTCACACCGGTAATGATGTCACGGATGCCCTTGCTCTTGGCATACACGGCTGCGACCAGCAGGAACAGCATGTTGCGCCCGTCCACCACCGTGTTGGGGCAAATGTCGCCAGCGTCCTTGCCGATCTCCGTCTGTGGATTGAACAACGCACTGTCGGTAACCTGACTGTACCAGCCCAAGTTGACAAACTTGTGGTCGTCCACACCGAAATACGCCGCCACCTGCCGCGCCACGTCAACCTCCCGGCCATGGCGCTGCCCGTAATGGAACGTGATGCAGGCGACATTGCCGTCGCCGTAATCTAGCAAGGCTTTGGCGAGGCAGGTCGTACTGTCCTGCCCTCCGGAAAAAACCACCAAAGCCCTTTCTCTTTTCATTGGTATTTGACAATCGCCAGCGGCTGGCCTTTAGTCACCATCGCGCCGTGCTCCACCAAGAACTTGACCACTGTCAAAGGCTTGTCCGCCTTGATCTGGTTGAAAAGTTTCATGGCCTCCACTATGCACAACGGTTCGCCCGTCTTCAGGGTGTCGCCTTCCTTGGCCAGCTCGGGCTTGCCCGGTGCCGCGAAACGGTAGAAGGTCCCGTTGAGGGGCGCGTTAAGTGTAGTCCCGACAACCGTTGCTGGCGCGCCTTGCGCAACTGGTGCAGGCGCTGCGGCAGGCTTCGGCTTCTTCTTTGCCGCCACAGGCGGCTGCTTGCTGGGCATATCTGCTGGCAGTGAACCAGCAGCAAACCCCAGCCTATTGGCCAGCCCCGCCACCAAGCGTCCGATCTTGGCATAACGCGCCGCATCATCCTGCCCGGCGTCCAGATCCGCCGTTTGCCTCGGCACCGTCTGCGGAGCGCCAGGCGCCGCTTCCTTGCCCGCGTCGCACTCTAAATCAGCCGGGATCGGATCACGCTTTTCGACCGGCGCGGCGCGCCACTTGAAATAACCCAGCGCCACTTCGGGGAACAGGCAATAGGAGAGGATGTCCTCCTCTTTCTCGATCAGTTTGGGATCTATATTGTTGGCCGCGTCTTCCAGCCCTGGCTTCAGCAGGTCGGCTGGCCTGCATGTCACCCGCTTCTCTCCTTCCAGAATGCGCTTGGCCAGTTTTGCGTCGATCGGTGCGGGCGAGCGTCCGTAAAGTCCTTTGACGTAATCGCGCGTCTCCTGCGTGACCATCTCGTAACGCTGGCCAGCCAGCACGTTCAGAACCGCTTGGATTCCCACGATCTGGCTGGTTGGTGTCACCAAAGGCGGATACCCCATGTCCTTGCGTGTGCGCGGCAACTCCTCCAACACTTCAGGCAGACGCTCCAAAGCGCCCTGCTGCTCCAGTTGCGAACGCAAGTTGGAGATCATGCCGCCGGGAATATGGTGTTCGAGCACATTTGTGTCAACCGACTCCATGCTGCCTGATGAGGCGGGCGCACGGTTTTTCTTAAGCGCCCGGAAATGCGCGTTGACCTTGGCGACCCTCTGGCGATCCAACCCGGTGTCATATCCCTCGGCCTCCAGGATCGCCACCATCGTCTCGGTGGGCGGCTGCGAGGAGAAGCCCGACATTGTTGAGACCGCAGTGTCCAGCGCACCCGCGCCAGCCTTGACCGCCGAGAGGTACATGGCCAC
>Ga0255347_1003425_pt1 | contig 20671 bp, 18 predicted proteins | sample wastewater_treat_2_FD_192479 | JGI IMG/M metagenome (GOLD analysis project Ga0255347, IMG submission 192479) | Wastewater microbial communities from Lulu Island WWTP, Vancouver, Canada - plant24 | ecosystem: Engineered > WWTP > Wastewater > Unclassified | place: Canada: Vancouver, British...
TTTTGATCTCGTTTTTCTTTCAGATTGCAGCCGGAAATCAATAAAATAAGGCAGAAAAAAAGAAAAGACGATTGAAACAAATATTTTGCTTTATTTTTCATACCTTAAGTATTTTACAATGAAAATTTAAAAAACAAAAAAAGGCGGTTGTTGCTTCTCCGACGGATTGTGAATAAATCTTAATAAAGAATCTCTTAAGTAAGGTTGATCATCGATTCCGACTTGTTAAAGAGAAGATAGATGATCCAATGTGATTTTTCGCTTTTCTTCGGTCTAACGTACCCGTTTGAAGTTGATCAGTATCAAACTGCGCTCGCAACTGTTGCTCGGTTTAAAATAAACTTTTTCCGAAACCGGCACATGGGATTCATTCAATAATTGAATCCAAAGAGGCTGAGGAATTTCTATAACCGGTCGGGCTATGGTAATTTCATAACCGGATTCCCCATAGATAGGGAAAAGACCGGTTAGAGTTTCTCGGATTTCGCCGTCCGGGAAGTTCCCGACTTGGACATATAATCCGATGATGGGGTCCCCTCTGGCATCATTCACTAATCCGGCAACCCCCATCCAAGAGCATTCGGCATTGGGATAGATGATTTCCGCGTTCGTCGCACCGGGTTGACCTTGAATTTCAAACCACATATCAGGGGTCGCAGCAGGTGTAGACGAAGCGTTGATCGAAGTCTCGGCGATTTTCAGATTGGCAATTTCCGTTTCCGCGGCATTTAATAGCAGAAGAGGCGTGCTGGTAGGGAGCTGATTTCCGCCGGATGGCGTTCGGGTTCTTAATCTCGGCGTCGGAGTTTGAGTCGGAGTAAGAGAAACGGTCGGAGTCATCGTGTTTGTCTGTGTGATGGTCGGAGTCGGAAGAGTCGGAGTAAACGTGTCGGTTTGAGTCGGTGTAATCGAAGAAAAAAGAACATCAAAAGTCTGTTCATACCAACTGGTTTCAATGCTCGGTGTTACGATGGGCTTTTTTTTATTTTTTTGTGTGAGAACCCAAACAAAGAAAACGGCGGTAATGATCGAAAGGATAAATATCATCAGAAGCAGGCGAGACAGACAAGATTCTCTCCGTTTTTTCTTCCTTTTTCTGTCTATCCGGTCAAGGAGATCCGGATCGTATCGTGTTGTCGGCATTTTAAGAATCTTTATTTATTCAGCATGATGATTTCCGCGGAAGATTTTTGTTCCTTGACCCAATCCGATAGGATCTTGTGTTCGAGAATTTGGCGGGACTGAGGTGTCAGTGCATGATCCGTTGATCTTTCCGCGGCATACAAAATGTGAAATCCAATATCCGTCTCGATGATATCGCTGTAGCTCCCTGGTTGCAGGGCAAAAAGCGCCTCTTCCAACTGCGGATAAACCAAAATGCCTCGCGCAACCCAATCCAAATCCCCACCAGTAATGGGATCGTTGGTTTTGGCAAGATCGATAAAATTCAGCCCCAAATCCAGTTTTGTTTTGATGGTGTTGGCTTCGGCATGGGTAGCGGTAAAGATCTGATAGGCATGAATTTGTTCGATTCCCGTTAATTTTTCCGAAAAGAGTTTTTCTCGAATTTTGGCAGCAGAAATTTCACGGGTTAATGCCCGCCGAAAGCCGCTTTCGCTATAATGGTTTTCGGATAACCATTGTCGAAAAGCATCCGATCCTCCCGTCTTTTCAATGAGAGATTGAATTCGGGTATCCAATTCTTCATCCGAAATGATGATCCCCTCTTTTACCGCGGCAGCCTGGAATAACGTTTCATCGATTAAGGTGTCCAACGATTCTTGTTCCAAAGTTTCTTCGGAAGGTTGCGCCGATTGTGTATCTGAATATGCCTGGCGAAGGTTGGCAACGGTCATATCAAAATCTTCCTGCCAAATGTAAATACCGTTCACGATTGCCACTGCCGGCGGCGGTGTTGGTGTGAGGGTCGGTAATGGGGTCGGAGTAATCGTGACGGTCAATGTCGCTGTCGGCGTGGCTGTAGGCGGATGGATTATTGAGTTGATTGTGCCGCACGAACCGATCGAGACCAGCAGGGCAAAAATAAATAAAATTCGAAATATGGTCTTCATCAGGAAATGATTATACTAAGTGTTTGAAATATGGAGGATAAAAAGAAAATAATCCGGATTGATTCGATGTATTTTTCCAGAAGTCGGAAGATTGAAATACAATATTATTAATCGTTATTGATAACGTTGGATAAAGCGTTTAATCCCGAAGGAGGTTGAAAAATGCAATATAGAAAATTTGGCAAAACAGGTGAAACCGTTTCGATACTGGGGTTTGGTTGTATGCGCTTGCCCGTAGTGGATGGAAAGCCCGAAAAGATTGATAGTACCAAAACCGATGAGATGTTGAATTATGCTTACGATCATGGCGTAAATTATTTTGATACTGCCTATACCTATCATCGTCCGATGGATCCAGCAGTTAAAAAGGGTTTTAGCGAAGATGTGCTCGGTGATTGTTTCCGAGGATCAAAGCGGGAAAAAATATTCTTTGCCACCAAATTACCGACCTTTAATATTTATAAAAAAGAAGAATTTGAAGAAACGCTGAATGGCTCTTTGCGTTCCTTGAAAACAGATCGAATCGATTTTTACCTGGCTCATAGTTTGACGAAACCGACGTGGGATCGCATGGTTAAGCTGGGAATGTTGGAATTTTTACAAAAAGCGAAGGAATCCGGAAAAGTCCGCCATCTAGGTTTCTCGTTCCATGATGATTTATCTGTATTTAAAGAAATTATCAATGCTTTTAATTGGGAATTTGCTCAAATTCAATATAATTATTTAGACGTTGATAGACAAGCCGGGACCGAAGGGTTACATTATGCATCCTCCAAGGGGTTGGGTATGACGATTATGGAACCTTTACGGGGTGGAAAGTTGATAAACATTCCTTCGAAAGAAATCAATGACCTTTGGAAGGAATCCGAGCATCCGGATTGGACGCCGGCACAGCGAGGTTTGTATTTTGTATGGAATGATCCGGCAGTCTCGGTGGTTTTGAGCGGAATGGGAGCGTTGGAGCAGGTTAAAGAAAACATCGCCGCCGCGGAAAACGCCGCTCCGGGTATTTTGTCCGAAAAAGAGCTGGCTCTTTATTCTCGGGTTCGGGACATGTATTGGAAACGGATTATCGCACCTTGTACAGGTTGTGAATATTGTATGCCCTGCCCTCAGGGAGTCAACATTCCGGAAAATCTCAATGTTCTTAATGAACTTTACATGTTTGATAACTTTGCGGAAAGCAAGCGTGCTTATGAATTTTTACCGAAGGAATCCCGAGCTGAACAGTGCATTAATTGCGGAACATGCCTGCCAAAGTGTCCTCAAAAAATTCAAATTCCGGATCATATGAGCGAATTGACGAATCGCATGGCTTGAAATTAATAAAAATGTCCCTTCCCATGATTTAGAAGGGACATTTTTTATTTCCGAAAGGAAAAATAATTTACCGCAAATTGCTCAATTGCTTATTAAGGTTTATGGCTGTATCCCGATATTTTGCGAGTTTTTCACGCTCTTTCTCGACGACAGCAGCCGGTGCTTTCTCGGAAAAGGCAGAATTTAATAATTTTTCCAGCCGATCGATCTGTTCATTGGTCTCAGTTAACTCTTTTTGCAGGCGATCCCGTTCGGCAGCCAAATCGATTTCTTCTTCGATTTGTAGAAAGATTCCGATACCGGAAGCTGCAGTTGAGATTCTATCCGCAGGCGGCGTATCCAAATGCGGAAGGATTTCCAGCTTTTCGGGATCGAGATGTGCTAATGTCGCGATCACATCTCGCTGAGATTCAAAAACAGCTGTCTTTTCACCCGTAACGATCGTTGCCGGAATCAATGTTCCCGGCTTTATATTTTTCTCTGTACGGATATTGCGAACAGCCCGTATTACATCTTGGATCATCAGCATATCTTTGACAGCAACTTGATCTGAGTCGGAGGTTAATTCGGCTTCAGGCCATTTAGCGATAATCAACGCTTCCTCCCAGCCGGATGCCGGTGCAAAAGCTTCCGATTGATCGATTGCCGCTGTTTTCAAATGTCCCCATAATGCTTCGGTTACGTACGGCGTAAACGGGTGCAGCAATCTCAGACAGGTATCCAAAATCCGTACCAGTAAACGGCTGGTATTAAAAGCTATATTTCCCCCGCGACTTAATTGGATTTTGGCAATTTCCAAATACCAGTCCGCATATTCGCTCCAGAAGAAATCATAAATCTGCCGACCGGCTTCTCCGTATTGATGGCTGTCAAACAAGCGTTCAACGTCAGTAATCAGATTTTGTAAACGCGCCCAAATCCAACGATCTGCCAAAGTTGGCTGGATCGGGCTACCGTCGTCCGCTCGACTCGGCGCTTTATCGAGCGCTCCGATCACAAATCTGCCGGCGTTCCAGAGCTTGTTGGCAAAATTTCGATTCGCTTCCACCTTCTTGACGCTCAGGTTTGTATCATTCCCGGCGGTCGATCCCACCAGTAAGGTGAAACGTAACGCATCCGTCCCGAATTGGTCCATAACGGTCAAAGGATCAACGACGTTCCCCTTTGTTTTGCTCATTTTCATTCCATGTTCATCTCGAACCAATCCGTGCAGATAGACCTGACTGAAAGGAATTTTTCCAGTGAAATAGAGACCGCTCATGATCATTCGAGCAACCCAGAAAAACAGAATGTCATAACCCGTCTCCATCATAGTAGTCGGATAAAAATATTTAAAATCAGGCGTCTCTTCCGGCCAGCCGAGGGTTGAAAATGGCCATAGCCAGGAAGAAAACCAGGTGTCCAATACATCCGGATCCTGTTCGATATTCTTACTGCCGCATTTTGGACAAACTTCCAAATCCGTCCGCGAAGCAGAAACTTCTCCACAGTCCTGGCAATACCAAACCGGGATACGATGCCCCCACCATAGTTGGCGGCTGACGCACCAATCCTGAATATTTTCCAACCAGTTGTAATAAACTTTGGTAAATCGATCCGGAATGATTGTGATACTGCCGTTGCGAACGGCTTCAAGCGCCGGTTCCGCGAGCGGTTTCATCTTGAGAAACCATTGAGTCGAAATCATCGGTTCGATGATTTCGCCGGATCGTTGAGAACGCGGAATATTCATCATATACGGTTCTTCTTTGATGACCAACCCGGCTTCTTTCATATCCGCCCAAATCTTTTTTCGGCATTCAAAGCGGTCCATTCCGGTGTATGGGGCACCTGCTTCGTTAATTTTGGCATCCTTGGTCAAAATATTAATCATTTCCAGGTGATGAGTTTCACCGATTTTATAGTCGTTGGGATCATGTGCGGGAGTGATTTTCACAACGCCCGTACCGAATTCACGATCGACATATTCATCCGCAATAATCGGGATTTCTCGCCCGACTATGGGAACAAGCGCTGTTTTGCCGATATATTTTTGATACCGTTCATCTTCCGGGTGAACGGCGACAGCGGTATCGCCAAGGATTGTTTCCGGACGAGTCGTTGCCACCGGCAAATAATCTCCACTTCCGTCCGTCAACATGTATTTGAAATAATAGAGTGTCCCGGGTTCTTCGGAATATTCGACTTCCAGGTCGGAAACGGCGGTTTGAAGCTTCGGAGACCAATTCACGATTCTCGGTCCACGATACATCAATCCGTCTTCGTAAAAACGAACAAAGACTTCGCGTACAGCCTTCGAAAGGCCTTCATCCAAGGTAAATCGTTCACGGTCCCAATCACAGGAGGCACCGAGACGACGTATCTGTGCTACGATTCGATCATGATATTTCTCTTTCCACTCCCATACTTTTTCGATAAATTTTTCTCGTCCCAGATCTTCCCGATTAATTCCCTGCGCATTTAAAGCCCGTTCCACAACCATTTGGGTCGCGATGCCGGCATGGTCGGTTCCCGGGACCCACAGGGTGGGCATCCCTTTCATTCGATGATAGCGAATCATCAAATCTTCCATAGAAACAAACATGGCATGCCCAAGGTGCAGTTCACCCGTCACATTCGGAGGAGGAATGGATATGACATAAGGAGTATGGTCGGGGTTAAAATCCGGTTTATTGGGATCGTTCCATGGCTTAAAATATCCTTGTTCTTCCCACCATCGATATAACTTTTCTTCATTCGCTGCAAAATCATATGTTTTCGGCAGTTCATGTCGGTTTATATTTGTTCCATCCATTTTTCCTCCTATTCAGAAAAAACACTTCCGTCCGAAAGAGGACGAAAGTGTTAAATTTCCGCGGTACCACCTCAATTCACACCGTTTTTTGGAAACGGTGTGCTCTCTTGTCTGAGATTGATAACGGTTCTCCGCCGTGCTGTTCTACTGACTATGAATCGGATAGCGTTCTTCAGCAAATCTTATCGGATGACAGTTGTCGTATATTTCCCTCGGGATTCTCAGCTGCAGCCCTTCTCTGTCAGGGTATTTCGACAATTTAATCCGACATCTCTTACGATATGTTGAGGCAAATTATACAGAAAGTACGACTTACCGTCAACCGGAGATTGATTAAAGGTGATACTTATTTGGTTGACGTTTTCTTCGGTGGGTGAATATCGGCGGATAGGGGATAAAAGCAAAATAACGGAATGGTTATCCTCAATCAGGAATCCGAATGGGATGAATTACCTTTGTCTTGATCTTCCGATTTATCCTCATGGCTAACAGGTTCTTCCGAATCCGAAGAAGAGGGTAATTTCTCGATTTCGGATGAATGATCGATTGATCCGGATTGGGCAGAGTCGCTGGGAGTCTCTACTTCCTTCGGCGTTTCATTTGTTTGTGTCGGAGTTTGTCCATTCGGATGGTCGGCATTGATCGGGTAACCGAACTGAGTGGTGGGTCGTGAGAAAAGGGAATTTCGCTTGAAAACGGAATTCGAAAGAATTCGTTGGGCTTCTTTGAAAAGATCAACGGCATCGGTATCCGGAATTGCTTTATTTTCGTTGCTGTTCCACCAAAAGATATACCCTGCAACGAGGACAAAAATAAGCGGAATAATCCAAATCATGCGAACTCCTTTTGCTGTTCTAATTTATTCAACATCTGAATAATTTCGGCTGAAAATTGTCTGTAACGCCATGGAAGATCGACCATAATCGATTGAAGTTGTGCTTCGTTTTGCGGATTTTTACAAATAATTTCTTCCATGATATCACGAGGAAGAATTACATCGGACGGAACATCATATTTGATCCCGGTTTCTTTTCGCCAGTTTCTCAGGTGCTCACGCCTTTGTAATGTTGAATCGCACGGGATTTTTGTCTTTGGCGGGCGGGGAATACAACGGGGTTCACGATCGGTGGTTTTGAAGATTTTCATTAAATTTTTCCCTTCTTTGTCAATCAGGGATTTCCGCATTCCTTTGATATTTGCCAATTCTTCCTCCGATTGTGGAGGATTCAAGCAAAGTTCCAGCATGACATGATTTTGCATTACTTTGAAAACGGGGATATTCATGTTTTTGGCGACCCGTTCGCGCCATTCGCAGACAGCCTGCAACATGCCGATTTGTTGCACGGTTAGCTGATGATTGTTTCCGACGATCTTCCACCAGTTTGTTGTCTCCGGGGCATATTGTCCGGACGGAGTTTTACAAACCCGATCAAAATCTTCCTGCGCCAGTTCTGTCAGATTCCGTTCAGATAGTTCTTGCTCTAATTTGTCTTTCAGTTCAATTAAATAATCCGTATCATGAATCGCATATTTCAGCATATCTTCGGGAATGGGACGAATTCCCCAATTTGCTTTTTGGTACTTTTTTTCCAAACGGATTCCGAGTTCGGATTCCAGCATCGCAGCAAGACCGACTTCTTTTCGCCCCAGAATCCTCGCCGCGATCATTGTGTCAAAGATATGATTAAATTCGAAGCCGAAGTCACGTTTCAAACACATGATGTCGTATTCGGATGCATGAAAAATTTTCAAGATTGATTTCGAAGAAAAAATCGGAGCGATCGAACTTAAGTCTTTTAATGCCAAAGTATCTAAAATTGCATGATTTTCTTCACTGGAAGCCTGTAATAAGCAAACTTGCTCGTAATATACGTAAAGGCTGTTTGATTCGGTGTCGACTGCCACTTCGGAACATTTTTCCAACCATGCAGCGACCTTTGCCAAAGTTTTCGGCGTATCCGCAAGCGTGACATTCATTGTGTCTATGGTTATATTCATGCCCAAATTATAATGCAGTACCGGCTATGTCAAACCTTGCCCGACTCAGTGGGTGAGCTTGCCGCGAATTTTCTTCCGAAAGGGAGAATTTAATAATCAGCAAAAAAAGCAGGATAAAGATATTGTTTTCCCAAGTCATGACGTATAATTTAATCAGAGCTTAAAATTGGAAAAAACTCGAATCAAAAAACTTTTTATTTTTTTCAATCCTGCAGCCGGTCATGAAAAAAAGATCGATCTGTTTGAAAACAGAATTCGAGAATGGGGCAAGAATAACGGCTGGCGGATTGATATTCACCGAACTCATAAAAATGAAAATTTGAAAAAAGTATTGCGCCAACACAAGAAAGACGGAATCGACGTCATCGGAGTCGCAGGAGGAGATGGGACGGTTTCCGAAGTGATTTCAGCGATGGTCGGGATCGACCTTCCGTTGTTGATCATACCATCCGGAACGGGAAACATTTTCGCCAGAAATTTTTATATCCCTTTTAATTTGGAAAAATGCCTCGGTCTGCTGAATGAAGACAGTGAAGTCGGTTTTGTTGATCTGATGCTTGTCAATGGCTCTTATCGAATGCTTAATGCCGGTGCGGGTTTCAATGCCCGATTAATGATTTCGACAACCCGGGAAGAAAAACAAAAACTGGGATTTTTAGCATATATAAAAAATATCGGAAAGTCGCTCAAACGTACTCATCAGGTTGAATTTGTATTGACTATTGATGGCAAAGAAGAGAGAATTGTGGGAGCGGATGTCTTTATCCCGAATGCAGGTTTCGGCATGCACTCTTGGATTGAAGAAAATCTGTTAAACCCTAATGACGGAGTGATTTCGGCTTTTGTAACACGGCCATCCGATGTTCAAAGTTTTTTCCGAATTCTATGGGACGCGATTAAAGGGAAAAGTCGGGGTGTTGAGGTGATCAGCCGATTCGAATTCAAAGATGAACTTGTAGTCGAATGTGATCGGCCGTTACCTGCCCAATCTGATGGAGAACCGATTGGAACCACTCCGTTGAGAATAAAAGTTGTCCCTTCCTCATTGAAATTGATTATTCCGGTTCGGGAGAGCCCGTTAGCAGGGTTTGAATCCATCAATAAGTATTTTTCTCGAATATTGAATTTGCAAAACTTGGAAGAACAGACATCTTTAAAGATTCCCAAAAAGATATTTTCAGATCAAAATCGGAAGTAATTTTTAGCATAAAACTTGCACATAATTAGATAGGATTTTTCGAAAATTTGAAGGGATCTGATGAGGGTGGATGGCAGGAAAAGTTTTAAGATCTAAAAAAGGAATTCTTCTTTTATTACTGCTCTCTTTCTTTATCGGATCTTGTAATACGGCAAAGTCCGATGATGCATTGGAACAGGAAGTGGCTTCTTTTGTGAAGACACTGCAAATGCCCACTGAAGATCCTTGGCTTGCAACCGTTCAACCTACGCTTTCAGCGCCGAATATATTTTCTCCTTCCCCCATTATATTAGCAAATAATCAAGCGGAATCGGTTCCGACTGAAATGCTTCCTATACCGACCATCGTACCGACCGATGTCCCTGTACTGCCAACGGAAGTGATGGCAACACCGATCGAAACGTCCGTTTTTATGGATGAAACGCCGCTTCCTTTTTATCGGCCGGTGATTGTCGACCCCAATCCATCTGGGGCAGACTGGATGACCCTACCCGTTGTTCCGGAATCAATAACGGAGACAGCGAAAGATATCTATCGGTACGGCGTGTCGAGGATGGGAAGGCGTCCAAATTATTTTTCCAAAATCGGGGATTGCCAGTCATATCCCAATGTATTCATGGGCGAATATGATTATGTTTCCGGCTCTTATGAATTAAGTGATGAAGACCTTTATTTGGAAGATGCCATCAATTATTTTCAAGAATCGTTCGGTGCTTTAAGTTTTGCGGTTGCAAACGGCTTGAGCGCCGCTTCTTTGCTGACAACCATCTGGTCTGATCCAACTTATTGTGAGAGCGGTGAATCTGCATTGCTTTGTGAGTTACGAATCAATAAACCTTCGATTGTATTTGTAAATTTAGGGACAAACTGGGTATCAACCGCAGATGTGTCTCTCTACGAAGATTATTTGGATGAGATTGTTTATACGATTATTCAATATGGAACATTGCCGATTCTTTCTTCCAAAGCGGATAATGTTGAAGGAAATAACCAAATCAATGAAATTACAGCCGCCATTGCCAAAAAATATGGAGTTCCATTTTTCAATTTTTGGGCTGCCGCTCAGGGTTTGGAAAATCATGGTTTAGATCCGAATCGCTCCGATATTTATCTTTCTGTCGATGCATGGAAAGTTCGTAGCTATTGGGGATTAAAAATGTTATATATGGTGGGGCATTCATTGGAACTTTTTTGATCGGCGGAAGCGATCGTACGATTTATAATAACAGGGGGAGACAGTTATGAAAAAAATTATTTATTCGCTTGCAATGATTATTTTTTGTGTTCAGCTCGCGGGATGCAGCGGAAATGAAAAAGTATCCGAGGAATCAAAAGTAGTGGAATCCTTTTACAACGCTATTGTAAATCAAGAACGGGATAAAATTGGATCGATCGTTTGTTCTGACTGGGAAAAAGACGGCTTACGGGAAGTCGATGCTTTCATGGGGGTGAAATCGGAGTTAAAAGATTTTAGCTGCTCCGTTCAAAAGGAAGCAGCTGACAATGCCGAAGTGACCTGTACGGGATCAATCGCTGCTTCCTATGGGAATGAAATTACAGAATTTCCGCTGAAAGACCGAATCCACAAAGTGGTTAAAGAAAACGGAGAATGGCGGCTTTGCGGATTCGAATAGGATTTTTCAGTGAAACTGTTCAATCGTGAAACGTTAGTTGCTTTCCTTTTTGCTCTTCTCATTATCGGCTTAATCATCTTTACGGCAGATGAAGCCCCGCAATGGGTTTATCAGGGGTTTTAGATGCTATTGGCAAATATTCTGCTATTGGCGGGGTTGTTTTTATTAATCCGCAGCATCCCTCAGCAAAGAATTCGAAAGTATTTTTTGATAGGGTTATCGATCATCTTTGTATTCAGTCTTCAACCTACTCTTCCTATTCGTAATTTTGATTTTTGGTTACCTCTTTCAACCATCGGTTTATCCCTTGTCTGCTGGGCATTTTGTTGTAGAAGTGAAAACGATAGGCTTTCTGACCATCGATCAGAGCTTTTGATCATTTTCGGAATGGTGCTGTTAATCGCTTTATCGCGGTTGTTCAGTTTTGAGGGGATTATTACCGCATCCCGTCCGCCAACTCTTTCGGTTTCGCTTCCATGGATCGCCGGATGGATGATCCTTTTCCTCCTTTTTTATTATTTCGGTAGATTAAAATCAGAAAAACTTTTTTCGATTTTAATCGGATTTATTCTACTGACTCTGGTCTTGTTAAAAACACCTTTTTTTGCTTTACAAGCCAGTAAATTTTTCAGAAATTTAGTGGGGCAATCTTCCGAACTGGCGCTGGCAAACGATTTGCGATGGTTTGGATTTTCTTACATTGCTTTTCGGCTATTATCCGTATTGATTGATGCCAAGAAAGGCAGAAAATGGGTTGCGACACCCGGTGATTTCCTCGTTTATGTCTGCTTTCCTGCAACGTTAGCAGCGGGACCCATTGATCGAATGGATCATTTTAATAAAGAACTCAACTCAGCTCCCCGTGATTTTTTGGAAGATTTTCGAGAGGGAATATCGCGTGTTGCAATCGGTTTATTTAAAAAGTTTATTCTCGCCGATTCATTAGCACTGATCGCTTTATCCTCTCAAAATGCTGCTTTAATAAACCATACTGGCTGGGCTTGGGCTTCTTTGTTCGCGTACAGTTTTCAACTTTATTTTGATTTTTCGGGTTATTCCGATGTTGCCATCGGCCTCGCTCATCTGATCGGAATCAAATTACCGGAGAATTTTAATCATCCTTATTTGAAGCCGGATATCGCAAAATTTTGGAACAGCTGGCATATCACCCTGACTCAATGGATTCGTTCTTACACATTTAATCCGCTCGTGCGTAAATTACGAAAGAAAAAAGATCCGGCTTTTCCGCAATGGTTTATGATTCTGATAACGCAATCGGTAACGATGGGATTGATTGGACTTTGGCATGGGGTCACTCTTAATTTTTTCATATGGGGCATCTGGAATGCTTTGGGATTGTTCTTCCACCAGTTATATGCGGATCATACAAAAAATCAACTGACGACTATTTCAGAGGGACACTCAATAGCTTTTCGAGTTTATACGATCGGATCGACCTTGTTGACATTCCTCTTTGTTTCATTGGGGTGGATCTGGTTCGTGTTACCGAATATCGATTCTGCGACTCTTTTCTTCGAAAGGTTATTCTGAGGCTTTCATGAAAAGGATTTTATCTTTTACTCTAAAAGTATTCTTTTTCCTGATCATATTGCTTGCTCTCTATTATCTCATTCAACCCGAACCGTTTTTGGGAAAAATCAGTCTATATAACTTCATATTTCCCGGGCGGGAACGCCTTCCGTTCGGGGAAAACCCGCGGGTAGCCTATAATTTCAGCCTTTACAATTTGAACGCAATGTTCGCATCCCATGAAATTTCCGGTGTACAAGAACAGGATAATTCTTTCCGTGTCATCACCATCGGTGATTCTTCCGTTTGGGGAACACTCCTGAAGCCCGAGGAAACACTTGCGGGACAATTGGATGGGGAAAAAATCAAGATTCACGGTGCCGAAAGGACATTGGAAGTCTATAATCTAGGTTACCCAACCTTATCTCTGGCAAAAGACGTGTTGATTTTACAGCGTGGGATGGCTTACAAACCGGATCTTATTTTATGGTTTACCACTATGGAGTCTTTTCCGAATGAAAAACAGATCGAATCTCCTTTGCTCGCAAAGAATTCAGAGGAATTTGCTCAACTGTTGACATCTTACGGTCAGATTCCGGGTTGGATGCCGAAATCTTTCCCCGAAAGCTTTTGGGAGAAGACTTTGTTTTGCCAGAGACGAGCACTGATGGACCTGATCCGTTTACAACTCTACGGTTTCATGTGGGCTGCGACCGGAATCGATCAAGATTATCCGGCGGATTACCCTGCGGCTCAAGTGGATTTTGATCGGGACAATTCTTTTCACGGAGTGGACGGAATCTATCCAAACGATCAAATGGCATGGGAATTGTTGGATGTCGGGATGAAAATCGCCGGTAATGTTCCGGTGATCTTAATAAACGAACCGATTTTAATCAGTGATGGTGAAAATTCGGATATTCGCTATAATTTCTACTATCCCCGCCAAGCTTATGATGTTTGGCGGAAAGATTTGGCTGATCGATGTACCGGAGAAAAATGGAAGTGCCTGGATCTTTGGAATTTATTGTCCCAATCTGATTTCACAAACAGCGCAATCCATTATAATTCTGAAGGAGGACAGAAGGTAGCCGATACGATTTTGGATGTCATCCCTGAAAGTTTGCAATAAAAAATTAAAATGAAAAAGCCTCCCTCGTGTAGCAAAAATCTCTTTTTTCTGATTCTTTCACTACCCTTCTTTTTTTCGGTTCAATCTTTTGCACAATCCATCGAAGATCGTCGTCCTTCCGATTTTGGCAGAACTTGGCAAGATTTGCCGATCGTACCTGAATTAAATGAGAATTCGCTGCGAATCTTGAAAGCCGGGATCGCTGCGGGTCATAATCCGCACGCTTTTTCAAAGGTCGGTGATTGCGATACCAGTACGGACTGGTATTTGACTGATTTTGATAAAGATTCCCGTTACTATAATTTGGGCGAATATAGAGATCGATTTGAACCTGTTTTAGCTTATTACAAGGGATCATTTTCTCATCGAAGTTTAGCGGCAAAACCCGGTTTTTCGGCTGCTTCGGTATTGTCCAATTATTGGCTGGATTTTAATTCTTGCGAGCCCGATGAGCTTCCGCTCACCTGCGAATATCGCATTCAGAATCCTCTGATTGTGTTGATCTCGTTGGGCACAAATGACGGATATAATCCACCGGCTTTCAAAGAGAATTTAAGGACAATCATTGAAATCACTTTATCGGAAAATCGGTTGCCGATTCTGATGACCAAAGCCGATAATGTCGAGGGAGATTTTTCCATCAATCAAGATATCGCTGATTTGGCACAGGAATATGATTTGCCGCTCTGGAATTTTTGGGCTGCTATTCAAGATTTACCGAATCATGGACTTGTAGAGGATGGTATTCATTTAACTTTTTATAAGAATGATTTTGCAGATCCGAATGCATTTAATTATGCATGGACCTATCGTAATTTGACAGCATTACAACTGCTTGAAAAGCTGATGCAGGCGACAGAGAAGTTGCAAAATAAATAAGAGGAATAAATGATTGAGATAGTTGATATACTTATTGACAAGATCAAAAACGAGATTCTGAATCAACCCAATCGAAAATTAAAATCGGATACACCATTAATCAGCAGCGGTCTGATTGATTCATTTCATTTAGTCGATTTGGCGTTGATGATAGAAGATACATTCGGTGTTCATATCGAGGATTACGAACTGCGATCCGATATATTTGACACCGTAGAAGATCTTGCATTGCTGATTGATTCCCGCATGTCTTAATCAATTAATTTTCTGTTTCAGGCGAATCATCCGTAACCCGCAAATTGATCCAGATCAAGCGGTTGAAGCGGGATTCCTTCAGGAAAATGTTGCCGGTAATATTGTATCGCTCCGAGCATCGGCGGGAAGATTTTATCGGTGGGAATATTCCAACTGGCAAAGAAACGAAATTCAACAGGTTTCTCACGAGAAATGCGGAGCGAACCGTGCACACTGGTTGGAATAAAGACCGCATAAATGGGTGAAATATTTGCGGAATCTTCATCAATATAATTCAATTCACCGTCCGAAAAAAGTTGAATCAGCATTCCTTTTTCGATAAATACGTTCGTAACGGAAAGGACGGTTCGTTGAAGACATTCGAAAACACTTTCATTCGGCTGTATCGCACCACCCGGTAATTCCCAACAGCTGTTTTCGTTTTTTCGAATTAATAACAAATTCCCTTGCGGATCGGTAATATAAGTCAACGCAAAAAATTCCACCAAAGGAAAGCTGCCTGCTAATTGATGGAGGCGAGAATGATAGTCACCCATATTATGAGAAATATTCCCTTAAAACTCGGCTCCGGACCGGATGCCGTAATTTCCTTAGCGCCTTGGCCTCAATTTGGCGAACGCGTTCGCGGGTTATATTAAATTTCTTGCTCACTTCTTCCAGAGTCTGCTCTTCTCCGTCGATCAAACCGAATCGGTACTCCAAGACTTGACGCTCTCGTTCCGTCAAAATATCCAGCGTTTTCATCACCTGATCTTTTAAAATTTCCTTGGCAGCCGCATCCATCGGCTCCAACGCATCTTCATCTTCAAGAAAATCTCCGAATTGACCGCTTTCTTCATCTCCGATCGGGTGTTCCAGCGATATGGGCTCTTCAGCGGATTGCAGCAGATTCTGAACTTTGTTTATCGCTATCGATAATTTTTTCTGAAGATCCGGGCTCAGCGGTTTGTTTTGCTCTCGACAGGTCCTTATTCTTTCGCTATCCTCCGGATCCAAAAAATGGGCTTCGATGGCAAGTTCTTCCATACTCGGATTTCGGCCGAGTTCTTGAACCAATTTTCGCTGAATCTTCATGACCTTGTTTACGGCATCAACCATATGAGCGGGGATTCGAATAATACGAGCCTGTTCTGCGATATAGCGGCTGATCGCCTGCCGAATCCACCAAGTGGAATAGGTGCTGAATTTGAACCCTCTGCGTGGATCGAATTTATGGACGGCGCGCAGCAATCCTATGTTTCCTTCTTGAATTAAATCTAAAAATGAAATTCCTCTTCCGAGATATCGTTTTGCAATACTGACAACCAGACGTAAAATCGCTCGGATCAAAATCTGATTTGCTACTTCGGATTGGGTCTGAACCTTGTTAATATGGGTAATCATATCAAAGGAAACCGGCAGCATTTCGAGTAAAGTTTTCTGATTGGGAAGAGCATTGCCGTTGACCTTCAAGTATTCAAGAAGTTTATCCTGCATGCTTTCAGGCAGCAGATAAAGGCCCAGAAAAATGTCATAAACCGGATCGACGACTTTGTACCAATCCGGATCGGAACCCCATCTTCCATTATCCAGATAAGAGCGAATATAAGAGGGACTTTCACTTTTCCAAGCTCGCAGTAATTGCTGCGCTTCCATTGTCATTTGAATTAAATCCGGCAACGGATACTCTTCTTTATAAGCCTTAATGGCTTCCGTTGATTTCTCCCATGCTTTACTGAGTTGAGCACAAATCTCCCGATAAAGACTTTCGATGAACTGGTCTTCGGAAACATCACCGATCGCTGTTTCGCAATGGTCCATAAAATCGATCGCGGCGATACAGGTCGCGAGTCGGAATTCATCATCGGTACTTAATAAATCAACCATCCCGATTTCTTTAAGATACAGACGGACAGGATCCTCATAATTTGCGCTGTCTAAAAGTAAATCTTCGTCCGACCAATCGAGATTCAGATCCAAATCCCGGTCCCAGTTCGCCATATCCAGATCCTCTGTGATATCGATATCTTCTGCGATATTTTCCCAATCATCCTGCGGCTCATTTTCAGCCTTTTTCTTTCCGTTTTTTTTCGGTTCATTTGCCATTGGGTTCCTCGATTAAGCGTTGATCAAGACTTTTCAGCAGTTTTTCCAGATTTTTCCTCTCATGGATCAGTTGATCGATTAAACGGTCGTACTCTTCGGGATTTGATCCAGATTCAAGCTGCTCCTTATATAAGGTCTGGAGTTCCAACTGATTGAATATATTTTTCTCGTTTCGCAGATAGGCGACGGAACGGGTCAAATCAATGTCCAAATCTACCGGATTGATGCTCCCCTTGAAATTCGGTTTACGGATTTTTTCAAAGGTCGGTCTGATTGAGTCTGGGATATTCTCGATAATATATTTTTGTGTATTAAGCTCATCATCCTGATTAAGCCCGTCGAAATAACAGCCGGCGATCACACGCAAGTCCGATTCCTCAAAGTCTTCTTTGCGTAAAGGACCGAGATTAAATTTTCTGAGGTTCCGATCGATTTTTGAAATAGCGCCGGGAGTATTATAGAAATGATATAAAAATTGCAGGATGGTCATTTCTTTACTGTAAATTCCTTCTTTCGGATCAAAAACAAGAGAAGGCTTCGATTGAAAATCGAGGCGATCCGGAATTTCCCATTGATTTGATTTCTTTGACTTTTGCGGAGAAATATAATTCAGCAAATTTTCATCGATCTTCAGAAAGCGTGCCAACTGTTGTCGATAGGTTTCCCGTTCAATTGGATCGATAACTTCGCGGATTAATGGCATGATTTGCTTAGCAATTTCACTTTTTGTCTTCCCATCTTCCAAATTTCGACCGTTAGCCAATGTTTCCATCATAAAAATCACAACAGGCTTGGCATTATCCAAAATTTGTTGCCATTCGGACGGATCCCGTAATACAACCTCATCCGGGTCCATTCCTTCGGGGATTCGAGTGATTCGGATATCGGCGTTCAGCTTTCGTTCCTGTCGGATCAGCGTCTGGCTTTCGACCGTCTCTTCTTTATCATTTTTTACGGCGGAACGAATTACATCGATTCCGCGGATAGTGGCGACATCACCGGCTGCGTCGGCATCCAGTGCTAAGATCATGTTTTTGGATTGACGCGCTAATAATTTTGCCTGGTCGGTACTTAATGCGGTTCCCATCGGGGATACGGTATTGGTAAAACCGGCTTGATGCAGAATGATTACATCCAAATACCCTTCTACGATAACCGCTTGATTTCTTTCGCGAATGGAAGATTTTGCCCGATTTAAACCAAAGAGCGTTTTCCCTTTGTCAAAAAGGACGGTCTGAGGAGAATTTAGAAATTTGGGCACATCGTTTGGATCGAGAATTCTGGCTCCGAATGCGATCGGGTTACCGGATGAATCATGGATGGGAATCATGATCCGATTTCGAAAGCGGTCAAAAATTTTACCATCTTTTATAATCTCGCCTTTATCGTCTCGTTGCTCACTGACGAGCCCGACGTCGATCAGATCCTGACGACCGGCATTCATCGATAAAAGATGTTGAAGCAAAGCGTCCCAAGAATCGGGGGCATATCCCATTTCGAAGTTGTGAATGGTCTCATCCGTCAGACCTCTCTTATGAAGATAGTCCAATGCCGGTTTCCCTATGGGATTATGGACCAAATTATTGTGATAATAATCAATGGCATTTTGCATCAACTGATGCAAATTATTGATTTGTTCTTTCTTTGTTTTGTCTTCCTGTTTGAAAGCATCCAGCTTGATTCCGGCCCGGTTTGCCAAAACCTGAAGGGCTTGCTGGAAATCGAGATTGTCGCGTTTCATCAAGAAGCTGAAAATATCTCCGCCTTCCGCACATTGGCCGAAGCAGCGCCAGCTGCCCGAATCCGGAAATACAACGAAAGAAGGGGTACGCGTATTGGGATGAAACGGACAAAAGCCGATATAATTCTTTCCCGTTCGTCGTAGTTTTACCGTTTCCGAGACAAGATCAACGATATCGATCTGATTTTTTATTTCATCAATTTGTGACAATGAAATCCCTCTCGTTCAATTTTACAACAATAATCGGACGGCGTTGTTAAGGGACAAAGTAATCGATTGGGATTATTTGATAAATTTGAAAAAAGAACTTATTGGGCGGAGGAAGACCGACCGGAGATTTTTAAAGAATTTATAAAAATTCAACGGTTCGATATCGGAGCATTTTCTCTATTCCGATAAGGATGGAAAATTTCATTGGTCGGTTTGAAGGGCATCCGTTGATTGATTTTCCGGTAGGAGGAAATTCCGAATCTCCGCAACATATCGCTGCGGAAAGCGGCTGAATAATTCTCCGTGCCCCAAATTCCCGAATATTCTGATTCGCATGGTTGGCAAATATTCTTTCATCTTCTTTGCTGTTTTTGCCGGGTACGGTTCTCGTTGGCCATGCCAAAAAGTTACCTGAGCTTTGGTCTGTCCGACATGAGGTGAGATTTCATATTCAAATGCAGCTTTACAGGCATTTGTGATCGTTTTATCGGACAAATTAAAAAATAACATATTATAAAGAGGTTCAACATCCCCGCTTCCGGTCACTTTTTTCAAAAAAGAAGAGATATTTTTACCGTCCGTAAATTTGGATAACATAGAGATCCACATGGACGCATACGGTCTGCTGAGACTTCCCGGTGTGCTTGCGCAGGCTCCGTCCAGGATTACTCGATCCATTTGGATTTTGTTCCGGGTCAATAATTCAATCGCAATCGTTCCTCCCAATGAAAATCCCAAGACCCCGCTGAGATGGCGATCGAAATCATCGGTAACCTTTTTTTCGATTTTTTCCGCTTCCTCTTGGACGGTTTGAAAATTGGACCGGTTGTCCGGATTATGCCCGTCCAGCACCGGAATAACCAAAAAATAATCATCCGTCAATAACGGAACAATTTCGTCGAAAGATTTCCAGGTCATCGCTAAGCCATGAAGCAGCATTAAAGAAGGATTTTTCTGATTTCCGAAAGTTTTAAAATCCATGAATATCTCGCCTTTCTTTCAGGGAATGAAACGAATATTTACTCATTATAATCAAGCCGGCGGCTTATCAACCCAAAATGATAATTTTGTTTATCGATTGGGTATGAACCGATAAAAACAATTCACAAACAGAAACATATAATAAAAATTACGCTACCGTAAATCGGATAAGATTATCCGATGTATTTCTCCGATCGATGATCCCAAAAATATAAGGATCTCCGGGCTTCCAATTCCAAACCGTTTCCAAATAAAAAGGGACATCGGGTACCAACTCTAAATGTACCACTTCGTCCTTGCGAAACCAACCGATTGTTCCTTCGGAAGAAGAATGAAGATGATCGGGTAATTGATCGACGGACCCCTTAAATAAATGGATTTGGATTCCCACTTGTTCATCTGTAATGTCGGTCAAAATCCCGCACAGGGTCAGATTTAAGAGCGTCAATCCGCATTCTTCTTTCAATTCACGGCGTGCACATTCAAGAATAGTTTCGCTTCGTTCCACGTGTCCGCCCAATCCGTTATAAAGATGCGGGAAATTCTTTTTATCCGGTGCTCCTTTTAACAGAAGAATTTTTTCATCATGAAAAATGAAGATCAAAGTTCTGGGAATGACCTGATATCTTTCCATTTTCAGAAACTGAAATCCAAGAAATTTGTCTTGGTAAGAATCGAAAAGACAACGATGATAAAAACAACCATTAATAGACAGCCGCAGCCGCAGCCCAAGATTCCGTTCCCGTAACCGAATTTTCTTTGTGCCCAATCATAAATATTTTTAACTAAAAAAAGTTGCAGCAAACCGCTCAAACAACCCTGTTTTTCGTCCTTCATTTATC
>Ga0255347_1003428_pt1 | contig 20655 bp, 10 predicted proteins | sample wastewater_treat_2_FD_192479 | JGI IMG/M metagenome (GOLD analysis project Ga0255347, IMG submission 192479) | Wastewater microbial communities from Lulu Island WWTP, Vancouver, Canada - plant24 | ecosystem: Engineered > WWTP > Wastewater > Unclassified | place: Canada: Vancouver, British...
CCACGACAACCTCGCTCTTGGAGCGGACTGCAATGCCCTTCCGCGTACGATGGATGAGTGCCTCCAGGTGAGGTCGCTTCACATCATCCGGTCGAAGGGCTATCGTGAACATATGAGTATTTCGCAACCGCGTGTCCGAGCAGTCCGGGCTACGTAAACGTCGGAGGGGCTCGATATCCTTTTCGACCAAGAGCACTAGCTTGCGACGAAACCGCGTGAGGCCGGTGTAGATCAGTTCTCGCGATAAAGTCGAGGCTTTCTGCGGGATGATTAGGAAAACCACCTCGAAGTCGCTCCCCTGCGCCTTATGGACGGTCAACGCGTAGGCAAGTTCGAGGTATTCGTCAACCTGACCGCGGTAGTACCGATAGGAGGCGTCTACTTGCGTAGAAAAAACAGCGGCAAGGACATCGCTTCCTTCCTTCCTTTTGAAAGCCTCAGTAACAATTCCGATCTCGCCATTAGCGACGTAGTCCAGCCCACTTCCCTTGGGGTAGGCCCATCCATCCTTGCTTCGATTTCGAACCTGAATAACCTTGTCGGTCCAGACGATCTCATACTCACCGAAAGGTCGTGGCATCTTGCTCCATTGGCTCTGCGACTTCTGGAGGAGACCTGCCTTGTATTCTCTCTGAATCAGGCGGTTGAGATCGTCAGTGCCGAAGTGTTGCGCACGAGTAGGTGATAGGATTTGCCACGCCTCGCTGCGGACCCAGTCCTTCTGATCAATCCCAAGCGACCGATTAAAGCTTTTGTAGTCGTCATCATGGATACCAAGGATATCAGCCATCCGCCCCTTGAGCTTGGCAAGCAGATCGTCGTGGTCGTCCCAAAACACAATATCCAGGTCGCCCATCGACTGGCCCCGAGCAACTGAGGCCAGAATCTCGTCATCACCCGGATTGACGACTGATGTTCGGTAGCCGTCCGCAAGCGCCAAGGCGACACTCTCCTCGGCTGGAACGCCCTCCTCCTCATCAACGCGCATACAAACTGTGAGTGGAGCAATGCAGTCGGGGTGGTCTTTCTGAAGCCATTCGATAATGTCAGCGAAGGGCCTCCCAGGGCCAATTGGTGGTAGCTGGTTGGGATCACCCACAAGAATCAGACGACTCAATGGGCCGGAGTCAAGAGCACGTAGCAATGTCCCAAAGAGGTCCGTTGGGATCATTGAACACTCGTCGATGATAACGGTGGTCGCCTGGAAGGGGCTCTGATCGCTTTGTTGTTTGATTACGAAAATATCAGGCACGAACCAGCCCTGCTTAAGCAGGAACTGGTGAATGGTCATTGCATTTCGTCCGGTTTTAGTGGAAAGCCGAACGCGGGCCTTTCCGGTGGGAGCCAACAAGAGCGTCGGATGTCGACCCTCGACACGCACCAATTCCTGAAGAAATACCTTCAGTACCGAAGTCTTGCCAGTGCCAGCTCCTCCTGTCAGCACGCTCAGTCTTCGCGAGAATAGCGTGGCAAGGGCAGTCCGCTTCTCGTCCAGCGCCGCCCTTTCACGGTCGGATTTCGGTTCACCAAAGAGCTTCTTTAACGCTCCGAGCCAGTCAATCGGGGGATCGACCGCCGGATTCGTCTTCTTGGCCCGCCGCTTAATTAGTGAAGCGGCATGTTCCTCCAGCAACTGGAGATGCTTGAGCGCGACAAGCTCGGGATCGGAGTCGAAGGCTGTCCATAGGACTTTTCGATAGAATTCGGCTTCGGCCAATACGACTTCACGATCTGGCCGACACGCCCTTCTCTCAGGAAAGCGTCCAATGATCCTGTTCAGAAAGTCAGCGAATGTGAGGACAGTATCTCCGTTATTTGCGGCCTCCTGGAGAACCGCAACACCAACAGCCCGAACCCTACGCCGGTCGTCGTGAGAGATCTCGTCGGCATCGGGAAACAGCGCGGCATCCCCTTCGGGCCTCAGGCCATGATCGACTGTTTCCAGCGCCACGGGATCGGAGTCCGCCGACCCAAGGTCGCACTCGGATAGAATGTAGGGATTGGCGACCAAGTCCTTCTCGGTCGCATCAATTCCGCTCGCTGCCCGCTGGTCGGGATTGGCGATCCGCTGCACCTGGCTCGGGGTGAGCTCAAGCCGGGCGAGCTTGGACAGCAGCGCATGGCGAGTTTTTATGATGCGCCAGCGCTCTCTCGCTTTGAGGAGCCCAGCTTGGTAAGGTCCATTGTCCGGCTCGCTCCTCCCTTCAAGGATTGACAGGACGTAGTCCCATGAATTTTCACCCCGTTTTGCCATTGGTGCCAGCACAGTTCGCTGGAACGAGGTCCCCTTCGAAAACCCGAGGTACTGGAGCACGCTGCCAGCGCCAGGGAATGGGCCTCGACCGCTCCATACCTCGGCCAGAACGTCGTTTAGCCAATCGAGGCGTCTTTCCCAGTCAGAAGCGACGTGCCCATCAGCCTTGACGCGCTCCACACACTGTATAACGCGCTCAATGATGGCAACCGCCACGTCGTCGGAAACATGTTCCCCTCCATACGAAAATGGAAGCAGCGCGCTCCGCGGAACTCGGCAGATGATATCGTCAGTGCTGTGACCATCCCGCAAGTATTCTTGGTACGGGATACGAACCCCCTGTTCAGGGTACGCCTGGGTAATCCGTCGGGACCAAACTGGATACTGATCTTGGTACTTTGGGGTTGTGCCAAAATAGATCTGAGGCCCAACCTCAGCGATCCTTCCAATACCGACAATAATGCGCGGCGAGTTTTCATCAAGAGGATTCCCATGGTTGCAGTAATAGAGAACAAGGGAGTTCTTTGGCTCAAGTTTTCCCCAGAATTGCTTGAGAAGCTCACGCTGACGGTCAGGCTCAAAAACCCAACCGTTACTTCGCGGATTGTCTGGCCCCCGAAGGGATATATCTTCAGCCTCGCAGACCTCTTGGACAAATTCCTCGCGCATCCAGCGGTAAGGAGCTGGGCACGACGAATACGGAGGGATGTCTTCTGAGACCGCCGGCAGCCTCCGAAACTCAAGCGGGTCTTGATGTGTTATTGAAAATCCTCTTTCGGCGTAAGCGCCCGGATCACGGGAGCATGGGGGCAACCAGCCCTCCAATTCTGCAAGAGGCTTTCCGGCTGATCCGCGCTCCTTTTCATCGTCCCGCGAGTCACGTATGTGTTGGTGGACAATACAGTGAGCGTTGAGGTGCGGCTGGTCACATATGTGGCCATCCCAGGCCCGATCATGCCATGCCAACCTTACTGAGAGATGCGTGGTCATGCTTTCTCACCCATGTTGCCTCCCATGCTAATCCTCGCTCCTTCCTATTTCTTCGAGAATCGTTTTTATATCGCAGAGATGGGTCTCGACGAACTGAATGGTCGTTTCGAGATCGCCGAGTCGCAATGGAGCCTCCAATGAGTCCATATTCAGAAGAGCCTTTCTCAGATCGGCCATAACCGCTTCGTCCTTCTTGCCAAGCTCTTTGTACATTGCAGCGCAAAGTGGACACAGGGCCAAGTACTGCGCCTCGTGCTCCATGGGAAATTGATCCTGAGAGAATGCCTCGACAGCTTCGAAATAGTACTGGCCGTCGCGTTTTCTGAAAGGCATTTCCTTCTTGCAGATCTGACACACCATTTGGCCGTTATCGTTGGTATACTGTTCTCTGAGCCATAGAGAAGGGTCGATAGCGCCTCTGGTTGTCCGAACGCTTCTTTCGCGCTCTTCATATTCCTTTCTTGGGGATTTGGAGAGCTGGTCTGTTATCCCTTCCTGTCGACGCGCTGGATTCGTAACCGTCCTTGTTGGGAATGTTGGTTTACTATTCCTTGATGCAATTTCAGCCTTTAGCTGAGCAAACTCGTCCGGATGTCTCTTCAAAAACTCTATATCCTCAAGAGAGACTCCGAGTATATTGGCATGTTGGCGTTTCTTATCGTCTTCAGATGATGCTCTCCACCCGACACCTTGATTAATACCGAGAGCATCAATCAATTCCTCTGCCCCTTGAAAGTCATCAAGAAGCTGATCTGTGTTAATGTCACCCGGTTTTTCTATGCTCCCGTCCCGGGTAGGAATCCACTTCGTGTTCCTAAGGCGTGTCAGCATTTGAGAGTCGAAGGACTTGCTATGGGCGCTATAGTAAAACCAATGATAGCGACCTCTGAAAAACCAGGAGTCCAATTCCAAATGCTCTTTAAGATAGCCCCACAGGATGAGAGCAGCTGTCGCCTTATCTTCAAAACCCTGAACTGCCTCCAAAGATTGAAGGAAATCATCCAGCCCATGAAGGTTATAGTTCTCGATTGTCTCGGCACGAGTTGAGTATTCATTTACACCAGGAGGCAAGCCATCAGAAAACAGGATGCGCCGGGGGAGAGTCGCAATGCCAAGGTCGGACAAAATGCCTGGGGATACTGAAGCCAGTGACTGTTCGGATAAGAACCACGCGTCTGTCGAACCGGAAAAATATAGCCGCAAATTCGGACTTTCCTGGTAGACATCGAGCGGCCTTTTATATGACAGGTTTCCAACAGGATCGACAGCCTTGAGAAAAGGTGTTTGCTTTGCCTGCTGGATCACTCTTTTCTTGCCGGCCTCTGAGTCAGAGGTCAAAGCGCGTAGAATTTTAAGAATGTCCGCCGCGTGCTCGGTCTCGGAAATCGAGGACAGATCATTTTTCGAGTACTTAGGTAGAACCCTTTCGACGATGTCATCAAACACATCCGGTTCCGATAAGCCCAAACGCTTCAGGAAATTTTCCGCTTGCTTATCGCTTGCAATCGCCCGCTTCACAATCGGGAAGTCGGTGTCTTCGGGAGGTGGCAAAAAGGCATTTGGAGTTGTGCCGTCAGCCCGAAAAGGTATCACATGACTATTATCTTGAAGACGGACAATGGGCTTGGAACGGAGAAGGCCTCCCGAATCACCAGACCACCTTGGAGAACGCCAAAGCGCCTCTTGGCCAGACAAGTACCCATAAAACTTCAACAGCCATTCATCGTCTTGCTTGGATAAGAAAGATTGGGTGACTCTTCGGGCAAAGCTATCGGGAGTGATCTCCTCGACCTTCAGTTCATTAAGCAAGTATGACCGTAGCTCCGGGGTTCGATCCTGAGTAATGGAGCCAGCCAGCCACTTGACTGTTGCCTCTGATTGAAAGAGTTTGCGGAGCTGTTCATGATCCAGCAGTTTTCTAAGGTCAGCACCGCGAGCGAGTTTCGCATTTAGCGCTGAGACGAAACTGCCATCATCTGCAGGCAGCAGTTCCTTGGTCTCAAGAGCCTTACGAACAGCAGAAAAGATTGGATAGAACATGCCATTCTCTGGAAAATCATCCAATCTTATGGGTAGAGCCTCAAGCAGCGAGACACCTAATAGACCAAGATTCTTGAGCTGCGGCAACACGTCAGCCATAAGACACGCAGTTTCGCGAACCAATGTCGCGTTCCAATCGTCTTCTTTCGGGATATTGTCCCTTGCCGGCGTGGTCTTGTATGGACCCTGAATCAAGAATCCTAATCGGGTCTCCTTTTCAGTCGGGAAAAAGACCACGAGAGGTGAATCCTTGATTCTTGCTACCTCTTCCAGTTCTTCCCTCTCATTCCGTTGAAGGCGAAAACCGATCTCGACCGAGATTTGACGTGGACATTCCTCGACAGGTTCAGGCACATTCACGGGCCGTTCAAAGAGCAGCCAGCTCTCGCTTTCATCCTCGCCGTTGTTCTGCCCAATAACCGTTACTTCCCGAGCACTGCCGCGTGCAGTCTCGTCCCGCAGATAAACACCACTCATCCCATCCGGCAATTTGTACTCGATCTCCTTGATCTTTCGGAGAAAAAGTAGTGTCCTGGCATTCAGCTTACGAAGTCTTGTACTTATCTCTCTGCATGCGGTTGCCGGTTCCACCTCCTCCTTGTTGAAGGGAAAAACGAAGAGCGTGGTCCATGAGTCATCCATATTTCGCTTCTCGATGGCATATGGCCGCACATAGTTCTCGATTCTGAAGCTTTCATCGCCTGAGTGAATCTCTGGTGTCCTTGTGTATGCGTAGACTGACTTGAAACCGATTCCGAACTTGCCGATCTGAGTGAGATCTTCAACCTTTGTTCCTTCACCCACCCCGCAAATGCCGCGCACATCCTTTTCATCAAATAGACGACCGTCATGAAACACCTCGAGCTTGCCCTCAAGAAGTTGAAAAAGTACCTTCGAGGCACCGGCATCTTCAGCGTTTTGTAGAAGTTCAAATATGAAATGGGTTCGGTCTGTGTACAGCCTGCCCAGAAAGGACAGATGACGTGTTCCTTGACCGTATTCGATGATGTTGTCGGCACGTATTCTGTCGTAATCACACGGCATGAGACGCATCTCCAACGATCTGAATCACTCCGTATGCCACTGGCTCCGCGGTTATTTCAGCCTTTTCCATGGCGATGTCCAGCTCCTGAATGCGCCTTGCGTAGTCCGCCTCGGCCGCGGAGATTTGAGACTGGCGCATTCTCTGAATCTTTTCGTTGTCGGCCTGTCTGAGCTGTTCCTCAAGAAGCGCTATCCGCGCCCGATGACTCGTTGTCAGGCTCTCGCGGCGAAATTGCGCCAATTCCTGCGTTTTCTGTCGATGTCTCGCCCGCGCATCGGACCATAGCTTGTAATGTTGCCCGTCTAATGCATCCCAACATGCCGAATTATCTTCCTTGGAAATATCGGCACCGAGGTCTGTTGCCTTCTCAAGCAGGCGGCTAAGATATGGTGTGACCACTTCGGCGGAAGCGACTGGCCGCAATACCAAATCTTCCTTGATTCCGTGAAACTGCCATTGATAGATGGCAAACTCGTATCGACCGGTGGGAACATCGTTGGCCTGAACCTTTAGCCCGGCGACTGCACGTTTCTTCATATTAAAGGATAACGCGGCCTGCCGGACCAAGGGATGCAGAGGCATAATGAATGCTGCCTCCGGATGTTGTAAAGCGCAGTCAGATTCAAAGGTGATGAGAAGGTGGGGATTTCCTCCTTTTAGCCAGTTTTCCCAATCTTTAAAAACAGTGGTGTTTTGTCTGGGAAGTTGCTGGAAATCACGCAGCAGGATAGTCCTGGCATCTTGCGATAAACGAAGCGTTTTGAGAGGTTTTTCGCCGAGGATGACCTCCTGCTCCCTGCCACAAACCCTTTGTAAATAGAGGGTGACAATCCTTTGTACGGAAATCGGGGCTAACCAAAAGCTTGACGCATCCTCGATTTCTTTCCTCATCCGGTCTTCGGGCAGGCGGATTCCAAAGAGTTCCATTTGACGCTGTTCGAGTTCCTCTTGTTCCTGTATCAGGCGGATCTTGTTGTCGGCCAATTGCTGGAGTTTTGCCCGGCGGTCCTCCTCGCTCAAGGTGAAGTTTTCTGCGATGTCCCTAATTTCCCTGGTGATTTCCCCCAAGATATCTTCGCTGCCGCCTAAGGCGCTGTTGAACACTCCTATGCGCAGAAGGCACCGCTCGTAGATATCAGCGTCGACGGTGCCCGGCGTGATCAGGTTGATTATGGCAACGCTTTCGCTTTTCTGGCCGTTCCGGTCGATACGGCCAATCCGTTGCTCCACACGCATCGGATTCCAGGGCAAATCGTAGTTCACAATGCAATCGCAGAACTGATAGTCTAAACCCTCGCAGCCAATTTCCGAAAACAACAGGACATCCAGGCTATCCGCATCGTCTCGATGCTTTTCGAAGCGGCACCGGAGATCAACACGCTCTTCATCCGGTGTTCCGCCGTGTATCATCCCGACGCGAAAGCCATCCTCGCTGAGATGACGATAAAGGTAATTGAGCGTGTGTCTGAAGCTGCTAAACAGCATTACCTTGTTGTTGGGCAGCTTCTGCTTGTTCCGGATGGTGGCGCGTAGTGCCTCGAGTTTCGGATCGTCGGGGGCGAGTGATCGCGCACTCTCAAGAATCGATTGGATGTGCGATTGTATTGTCTCGACGGTCTCGCCTTGCGGAACAGCCGCGGTGTTATCGGCTTCCTCCCAGGACAGCTCGTCAAGATGGCGGTTCAGGATATCTTCAAGAAAGGGCGCGAGCCCGAAAAGACAACTCGCGGCTTGGCGTCTGATCGTGGTCATCATGAACTTGACATTGATATCTCCATGAAGGCGGGCGAATATGTCGGCCTGAACCCGGAGAAGTTCGTCATGCAGTCGTTGCTGAGCCGGAGTAAAAGGAACGACTACCGTCTCAGGTTTACGTATCGTGAATTCGCCTATATCCCTTCGGCGAGTCCGGTTTATTATCCCTGCGAAAGTGTGCATGGCTTCAAGGTCTGTAATGATCTGCACACGTTCCTCATTTGGGACGTCGCCTTCGGACAGTCTGGAACGTATTCGGATAAATTCCGGATTGTGGCGTAGAATAGCCTGGCCCCAAGACGTAGCCGCAGCTTGATCAAGGGCCTCTCCTGACCGAGTCTGCCATTCCGGGTCTTGAACCCGTGCAAGCGATATCGCTTGGTTAATGTAAGGGTTTGGCTCCGCCATGTGCGCAAAACTCTCCTGATCAATGATCAGATCGGGACGGAGCGTATTCAGGAGGACGAAAAGGTCGTTACTGCCAAGCTGGATCGGTGTCGCAGTCAAGAAGATGACAGCCTCAGCGTGGTCACAGAAAAAGCGCACAGCTTTGTGGCTGAATGTATCCTGATTGCGGATATGGTGCGCCTCGTCAACGATGACGAGATCGAATCGAGGAGGCGGGTCGAGGTCAAGCAACCCCTTCTTGCGCTTTCGCTTGCCGTCTGGTCCTGAACCATAAAGCAAAACTTCATCGAACAAGGAATAGGGAACAATCACCCTCTGATGTTGCTCAGGCCAAACACCTTCGAGGTCCATCTCGTTTATGCAGTAGCGCAGGGTGCCACCATCGAGATGTGTGAAACGTTCCTCGAAGCGCTTCATCTCGTTCATCCATTTGCGCTCGGTTACCAACGGGCGAGGGCACACGATGAGAACTGACCGGATATCACGTCTTGCCTGCAATTCGCGGAGAATAAGTCCTGCCTCAATCGTTTTGCCGACCCCAACACCGTCGGCGATCAATAATCGCGGACGATCCGATCTGATGAACCTCAGCACGGGGCGAAATTGATACGGAATAAAATCGACACGTGCGGCGTTGAGCGAATAGAGTGTCGATAAACTGGGATATCTGATTTGCAGCGCGGTTAGGTAGGCGTGAAACTGCTCACAGGGGAAGAATTCAGTGTCATCGTCGGGGACATCTTCAGCTTGTAGCTGAGATGCATAGAAGGTCTGGGTTTCGCCACTCACGAAGACCTTGAAGCGATTTTCCGGTTTACCCGGCATGACCGAAATCACCGCGCCCCGAATAGTTGTGTTGGACCGGACACATACGATCTGCCCCGGTTCAAATTCGGCACCATCCCCTTTGGTTGTCTGGGGCGGCTTAGGGGCAGCCGCATCGGTTTTTGAAGGCGATTCAGTTTCTTTAACAAGGAGTGACGTCTTTAAGGATCGTAACTCTTGAATCAATGCTTCATTCGCTTCGATGACCACGGCAAAACGCTGGAGTGTGTCAAGGTCGCGGTATACATCGTCGAGGGGGAAGCCTTCAGTGGTCACATGGGCCCAACGGTTGCGGATCGTTTGCATCTCCTTGACGAAATGACGCGATTCTGACGTCAGGCCGAGTTTATTAGAAATCTGATACCAGTTCTGATCGAGCACTCGAAGCAGGGCGGCGAGGTCCAGAGCACCCAGGGATGCTATGCCCCGTTGCTCCATCCGCCGACGTTGTTGAAACGATAGGCCATTAAGGATGGCTTCCTTCCACCAATCGGCAAAGAGGGTTGGCAGCACCTTCTCAAGAAAGAGGGTGAGCTGTTTGGCCACCTCGCCCAAGAGCTTCGAGATGGTGGCTTGGGTATGCTGTTCATTGAATTGGTCTGCCATGTGCCATTCCCGTTTCAGGACTCTACAGGGGCGGATGTTTCACCTGCCCTCAATTCATGAGATAATCCATCAAGCTCTTCCCGCGCCTTCTGCAGAATCAATGCCGCGCATTCCATGCAGTAGTTGTTCTTCGACATGTTCTCCTTGATGACCAAGCATTTATCGCCCTGGCAGATAACGTGCTCCTGGTTACGCGAGCAGTGCCTCCGCCGCTGGGCGGTCTCGAAGCAGGCGGATACGAGAAGGCGTTTCAGCTTGGGCATCGGTCATCTCCTTGAAAGGCGATCCTGGATTTGGGCCTGAACATCGTCCCCAATCTGGTCAATCTGTTCCAAAACCTCCTCCAGTCGCTCGAGTGGGATTTCACCGCGGGTTCCACCGTCCGACTCGAGCCGCTCATTGACGGCCCCATTCACGATCATGATGACTGCCGCGTAGTTGTTGGCGCTTCGCAGCTCTGGGTAAGCCAGCACGATGTTGCGGCCGTTGATGGACGTGCCGAGGGCGTTCAGGATTCTGCTGGCCAGGGCCCGGGAGCGCTCGTTGAGCCTTCGCCGGGCCTCCTGGCGGCGGCGCTGGGGCGTGACCGGTATCTCCCGGGGCTCCATGCTCTCGCGGGTCCGAGCCTGGATGAGGCGCTGGCGGAGGTTTTCGCGGGAAAGTCCAAGGGCCTCGGGGTCGAGACCGCGTCTCCGAAACTCCTGGACGAGGTCGTCAATCACGGCGTCATCCATCGGGTCGAGGTATTCCTGCTCGATGAAGTGGCTGATGATTTCGTTTTGAACCACCATGTCCGGCGTCAGGCGTCGCCGGCGACCCGGCTCATCGGCTGGAGGTCGCTCGTCGCCCGCTTCGAGCCAGCCCTGGATGAGTTCCTGGTCCTCCTGGTCGATCCGCCTGAAATCCTCCCAATGACGGTCGATGTTCAACCCCACATGGGAGACCGCCACGCCCCGGTTGTCCGGGTGCTGAGGATTGTTCTGGTGGATCACCCGCATGACTCTTCCGATGAACTGGACATAGGGCGACAGCGACCGGAAGGGCTGGAAGATGGCGGCCACGCTCAGGTTTGGGTGATCAAATCCCTCGCCAAGCATGCGCACCTGAACGATGCAATCGATCCGGCCCCGGCGCAGGTCCTGGAGCACGTCCTCAATTTCCTCCGCCGGCATGTTGCTGTGGATTTCACGCGCCTGCAGACCGCGCTCGGCATAAAGAGATCGGACCTGGCGGGCGTGGTCCACCGAACAGGCGACCGCGATCAGTTGATGGAATGTGCCGGTCTCCCGGAGGTGTTGAAGCCACTGAATGCTGGCGTCAACAATGGACCGATTGCACTCCGGCGCGAGAGCCACGCCACGGCTGAACCATTCCTCGTCCCGGAGTTGAAGGACCTCTTCAAGCGTGTGCCGCCTGGCGTCCCCGCGATAGGTGAAAGAGATCTCCTGGGGGGCGACGTTCACAGCCGTGATCTGCTTGATGTATCCCCGCACCATGGCGGTCCGGAACGGATAGGCATAGACCCGCTCGCCGGCGATCTCGCGTCCGTCGCCTCTGAACGGCGTGGCGGTCAGGCTGACGACCTTGGCGTTCGGAAACCGCTCAAATACCCGCTCCCAGCTTCTGGCAACATTGTGGTGCCCTTCGTCGACCAGGATCAGGTCGAAGAAGTCATCAGAAAAGGCGGGAAGCCATCGGTCGGCCCGGCTGGCCAGTTGCTGGATGTTGGTGACGACGATATGCGAGTTCTCGCAGTCGTGGATGTTCGCGTCCTGGCCGTCCAGAACGGCCGTGAAGGGACCATGACTCACATCGGTCAACACTCGCGTGGAGGTCCAAAAGCACTCGCGCCCAGCGACGTCGAAGGCGGTGGATATACCCCGGCGAATCTCAAGGTTCGGGGCGATCACCAGCACTCGCCCCTGGGCGGTCTCAAAAGGCAGCAGGGCCATGAGGCCGGTCTTGCCGCAGCCCACCGGAATCTGGAGGATTGCGTGCTCGGAGCTGTTCCGGAAATGCTGGCGCGTGCGGAACCATCCCTCGACCTGGGGATCGCGCAGGTTTGGGTTGCCCTGAATGTGGGGCCTCGCGCTATTGAAGAATCTGGCTATTTCTTCGTTGGTCATATCCGTCAGCCTCCGTTCTCCCCGCGCATCTTGTTGGCATCGAGCCAGGCGGGGACAAAGCGCCAGGCTGAGCGGAGTTTTTCGTCCTTCTTGGTATAATCCGGTTCGTGGTGCTTGAGAAGCGCCCAGAACTCCCGCGAGTGATTCAAGTGCTCGGTGTGACAGAGCTCATGGATAAGCGCGTACCGGATCAGGTCTTCAGGGATGAAGAGCATTTTCAGGTTTAGGCTAACGGTCCTGTGCCTCGAACAGCTCGCCCACCGGGTTCGCTGGGATTTGACGAGAACTCGGTTCAAGTCGAAGTTACGTTCCGCCGCCAACCTTGTGAGCCACGTCTTAATGTGTTCATGGACCTTGCGGTTTAGCCATCGGCGAAGAGCTGCCTTGCAGGCTTCGATGTTATCCGTATCGCCGAAGACCAGCAGGCGGTTACCGGGACGTTCGACAGCGGTCACATGCGGCGACTGCGTTGGTCTGTAGTCGACTGCCCATTCTTCACCGATTCCTCGCAGAGACAACCGCTCGGGTAACGCGCCGGGCGGTTCCGGTTCGAAGAACTTGCGCTGCGTCTCGATCCGTTCGGATGCTTGTTCAAGCCAACGCTTTTTCTTCTCCAATAAGCCGGGAATCCGGCCATGATCGAAGCCTTTAGGCACGATGACCACCAGGCCGTCGCGGAGCGACAGCTTAAGCCGCGCGTGCTTGGCGCGCTGGCTTTCTTTCACGGTGTAGTCTCGTTTCGCGGTCAACTTTGCTCCTCTTCACCCGTGAATCGAACCTTCTTGAGCAGCCGTATGCAACGGTCCACAAAATCCTTCCCCGTTCCGTGCAACTGTCGATCCTTGAACTGTGTTGCGAGCAGGATTGTGAATTCCCGGTAGAGCTCCGTATCCATGTGGCTCTGCAGGAACCAGTTTTTGAAGCACTTCTCGGCGGCTTTCGACACAATCGCCGTGGCGACCGCCAACGCGTCGGCCTCGGAGATATCCTCAACCCGCTTGGCGACCTCCTTGGCAATGGAGTCAACAATGGGGCGCTGGGCTTCCTGGATGACGTCCACCACCTGCTTGGTGAGCTCTTCAAGCTCAGTAAGCAAGGCAATACCTGCCAGTGTCCCGGCCCGTTTCTGGTCGATTATGCGCTTGAGCCGTTCGCTCAAGGGGCGGATGTCCTCGTCCTCGTCAAGGCGAATCCGGATTTCGGCGTCGAGCATGGCCTCAATGTCGAGCGCCTTGGCGTCCGGATTCATGTCCTTGATCTTGGTGAGGTAGTTCTCGTCGAGCTTATAGGTTGGGAACTCGTCCTCGATTTCTTTAACATCGACATGCTCCCTGATGAGCTGCCGGGTCTTGGCCCCATCCTCGTCGGTTATCTCGAAGTGCTCCTTGGGATAGAACTTCTTTCGATAGAGCATGTAGAACTTGCAAAGCCATGTGTAATCCCTGATGTAAGGGCGCAGGAACTCATCGGGCTGAAGCGTCTCGTAGAGGATGCGGACGTTACGGAAAAGCCGCTCGAACTCCTCCCGCTTTTCGTCATCGTCATTGAGCCTGATCAGCGCCTGCATGGCGCTCTGGTGGCTGCCGTCGCGGGGAATGCCGGTGAACAGATTGATGATCTGCTCCATGTAATCCTTGAACATCTCGCGGAACTTCTGGAATGGGAACGCGACCTCGCCCAGTTCGCTCTTGTCGTAGTTCAGCGCGTCGTTGAGGTTCTCGAAGATGCCGAAGTAATCCAGGATGAGGCCGTGTTCCTTCAGGTCATCGTATGGCCGGTTGACCCGGGCAATGGCCTGAAGCAGGGTATGATCACGCATGCCCTTGTCCAGATACATCGCTTGCAGGATGGGCGCGTCGAACCCGGTCAGCAGCATGTCGCAGACGATCAGGATTTCCACCCGCTTGAATCGGTTGTCGGGATTGTCCCGCTCTTCCTGCGTCTTGGGGGCGGGCTTCTTGAAATCCTCGATGGCTTTGCGCCGCTGGGCGTCTCCAAGGTAGTAGGGCTTCACCGAGTCCACGTCGTGGGTGGGGTCCTCTGAAATGATGATCAGGGAGACCTCCGGCGCGAGAAGCTGGTCGAGCGCCGCCTTGTAAAGGGCGCACATCTCCTTGTCACGGCACACGACCATCGCCTTGAAGCCGTTTGGCCGGATGTGCTCCACGAAGTGCTGGCTGATGTCCTCGGCGATCTGGGCGATGCGCTTCGGGTGCTTGAGAATGGCGTCGAGCTTGGCCTCGCCCATGAGAGCCTTGCGTTCCTCGGGGGAGCGGTCGGCGAAAAGCGCCTCGAATTTCCTGTCCAGGTCTGCATAGGCGACGGTCCAGTCCGTCACGCGGACCTCATAGTGGATGGGCTTGGTCGCGCCGTCCTTGAGCGAGTCCTCGATACTGTAGCGATCCATGTATCGTTCGTACCGGTCGGCGTCGAGTTGCTTGCCGAACGCGCGGGGGGTATTCCGGTCATCCAGCTCGAGCGGTGTGCCGGTCAGGCCGAAGAGCGACGCGTTGGGCATGGCGCTGCGCATGAAGATGCCCAGATCGCCATATTGGGTGCGGTGGGCTTCATCCACCAGCATGATGATGTTCGGCCGCTTCGAAAGCTCCTCCTGCATGCCGTCGAACTTGTTCACGATGGTGACGATGATCCCGCGATAACCGTCGCCCTCGCCGATCAGCCGTCTCAGATCGCGAATCGACATGGCCACCGCCACGTTTTCGCTGTTGGTCTTGAAGAGTTCCCCGACCATCTGGTCCTGAAGCTGCTCCCGGTCCACAACGATGATGATCGTCGGCTGTTCCAGGGTCGGGTCGTTCCAGAGCTTTCTTGCGGCAAAGAGCATGGTCAGGCTCTTGCCCGACCCTTGCGTGTGCCAGACAATGCCGCGCCGCTCGCCGCTGGGTTTTGTAATTTCAAGCGCGCGGCCCACGATCTTGTTGGCCGCCCGGAACTGCTGATACCGCGCGATCTTCTTGACCAACCGCCCATGCTCGGTCTCGAACACAATGAAATTCCGGATGAGGTCCAGTAGGTTGTTCCGGTCGAAGAGGCCGTAGATCGTGCATTTCATCTCGTCGAACGACGGGATATGAGTATGCGGATGGGGATCGCGCCACTGCTGCCAGTACTGGAGGCGCGAGCCTGGAATCCCGTACTTCATGCGCAGCTCGTTGACCCCTGCGCAGAAGCAGTTGGAATAGTATAGGTTCGGAACCTCCCGGTCGTAGCGGCCTGTCTGCTTGGCCCCCTCGGCCCAATCCACATGACCATGGGAGGCGGTCTTGGCTTCGATGTCCACGACGGGAATGCCGTTGACAAAAAGCAGGATGTCGGGCCGGCGACGCTCGATGCCCTGAATCCAGAGCTGATTGGTGGCCAGAAAATCATTATTCGCCGGATTGGCATAATCGATCAGATGGATGTTGCGGCTCGGCTCGTCCTGGGCGAACTTGTAGGTCTTCTCACCCCGCAGCCACTGAATCCATTCCTGGTTATCCTTCAGCGCCCTTAGCTTCTGGATGACGATGTTCGCCCGCTCGTCGTCGGTGATGACGCCGGGATTCAGCTCCTTGAGTTTCTTGCGCAAGATGGGAATGAGCAGCATCTCCTGCTCGTCGCCACTCCGGTACTTGGCGCTCACATCGTCGCCCGGCTCATACCGCCATCCCAGTTCCTTGCCCTGGAGGCAGTCGAGGATTTCCTTTTCAACAGTCTTGTATTCGGTGAAGGTCATGCCTGCGCCTCCCTATTGACGCGGACTTTTCCGGTGAGGAGGTTCTGGAGAAGGGATTTCTTTAGCCGCACGAGTGCGGAAATCTTATTGCTGATTGCATCAAGTTCGTCTTCGCAGTGATCAAGGACATCAACGATCTCCTCTTGTTCCTTTATATCTGGGCGAGGTAGCAAAAACCGTTTTAGAGAACGAGCACCGAGGTTGTGATTACCTGCCGATGTGTTCGACATCGCCAACGCCTGTTGTCGCCCCAGGGGGGAGGCCAAGAAATAGTTCAGATAGGAACCGAGTAACCTGGTTTTGTCTGTTCTGATCCGAATGAGATATGAAGCAAAGACGACATGCTGGGAAGCGACACCAGCAGTCACAAGGGTGGACTTTCCCATGTAGTTGGGATTGCCGTTCGTTCTTATTAGAAGCACATCGCCATCCTCAAGCCTAAGCGTGGCTGCTTCAACTTCAGACAGATCTGCATAGGGGACTTCCACTAATTCCAGTCTAGGGGCGACAACTTGAGGAATTGCAATAACCGGATAACCCGCGTTGTAGACATTAGAGGGTGCATTTGTTCCGTACTCGATCCGTATAGTGTTTACTCCAAGAAGTGAGGGCTCCCATTCTTTGGGAATTTCAGTTTGCCTTCGGAAAACACTGATAGATTGGAATTCTGAATGCCTTCCCGGAATGCCCTTGGTGAAGAGCTGCTGCATCAGGGCGGTCTTCAGGCGCTGGGCGGCAAGGAGTTCGTTACTCGTCGCCGATAGCATTTCGTCAACAGCTCGGAGTACCCTGCCGATAATTTTTCTCTCTGAATGTCCGGGAGTCTTGAGAACCAATTGCGAAAGCAGACGTTTATCCAAGTGTGGAACAGCGCCGCCGATGGTTGCGGTGTTGGTAAAGGGATACAGAGACTCAAGGAGGTAATAAAGATAATCCCCGTCGAAGCCTTCTTTGGCTCGGTACCTGAGGAGAGTTGAGCCCAATGCGCCTGACACACCTCGTATCGGTAGGCCGGATCGCGAACCATCAGCCACGACAACGGTGTCCTCTGGTGTGATCAATGGCAGATCAACATCTTCGGTATAAAGGGAAGAACCATTATTAAGACCATCGATCAGAAGGTATGGGATGCTCTTCTCCGATGGGCGAGGCAGCAGTGTTTTGGGCAATTTCCCTTTTGTGACATGTGCCATGTCGGAAATACGTGTATCAGACCAGTCGTCCGGTGGCGAGTATGGAAAACTCCGCCAATAAATGGGATGTGTACCTGCTGGACGCCTCACTTCGCGCCCTCCCCCAGTAATCCAAGCAATTGATGAAGAGTTGCCCTTGTGGCTTGCGCAGCTTCTTCGGCAGTCGTTAAACCGCGAAGGGCTTCCTCTATCGGAATCTCCTCCTCCGGTTCAAAGGTGTCCACATACCTGGGCAGGTTGAGGTTGAACTCGTTTTCCTCGATCTCGGCCCGGTCGGCGACGGTGAAGTATCGTGCGGCCTCCTGGGGATCGGAGCAGATGCGCAGCAGGTCCGCTGCCGCTTCGCGGATGTGGGCCAGCTCCCGCTCGGCGTGCTCGTTGACCTCGGCCTCCGCCTTGTCGCGCTCGGCCTGTATCTTCTCCAAGTCCTTGATCTGGCGCTTGAGTTCCTTGATCCTGGATGTGTAATCCGCCTTTTTAGAAAAACCCGCGTCCTTCCAATCCTGGCTTTCAAGTTTGGCAAGCTCCGCGGTCAGGCCGGCCAGCGGCGCAAGGATCGGCGCATAGGCGTCCTCAATATCCTGAAGCCTGCGCCGACGTTCGGCTTCTTCTTCGTCGAGGAGCCGCCGCTCATGAACGGCCACGAGTTCCCGGGCTTTGGCGAGGTCGCCGAAGGCCCGCCAGGGCACCAGAATGCGCATCAGGTCAGAAGGCCTCAGAAGGTTTTGGGGATTGGCTTTTTGAAAATGCCGCGAGGCCCAGATCATCAGAATCTTGTTTCTGCGGTCGGCGGGCTTGTTCCTGTTCAGAACGATCAGGCACCCCGGCACCGAATTGCCGTAGAAGAGTTTTGAGGGAAGGACAATGACGCACTCGATGATGTCGGCTTTGACGAACCCCTCGCGGATGACATACTCGGCGTCGGCCTTTTGGTTCTGGCCGTCTTCTTCCTCCGTCTGCTCGGGCTGGCCTCGAAAAAGCACCCCCTGGGACATGACGATGATCGCCTTGCCGTCGTCCTTGAGCGACTTGGCCACCTGCTGCAGCCATGCGTAATCGCCATTGTTGCGGGGCGGCATCCCGTATTCGAAACGGCCGTGCGGGTCGCCGCCCTGGAAATCGTCGTAACCCCAATCCTCCAGGGAGAAAGGCGGATTCATGACGATGCGGTCGAACCTCAGAAGCTTGTTGCCGTCGTCGAGATGCCGGGGATTGCGGATGCTGTCGCCATGGCGGTGCTCCCAGCCCTTGACCCCGTGCAGGATCATGTTGATCCGGGAAATGTTATAGGTCGAAAGGTTGCTCTCCTGGGCGTGCAGGAAAAGACGATCCGGGTCCTTTCCCTGGCGCTTAAGGTAGTTCCTGCACTGAAGGAGCAGGCCGCCGGAACCGCTGGCCCAATCGCAGACGCGATGGCCGGGCTGCGGTTCGACGATCTCGGCCATGAGGTAAGCGACCTCCTTGGGCGTATAGAACTCCCCGCTGGATTTGCCGGCCTTGCTGGCGAAATTCCGGATCAGGTATTCATAGGCGTTCCCGAAAACATCGTCGGTGACATGCGCGCGGTCGAAGACCTGGCTGCTGAAATGGTTGATCAGGTTGATGAGCTTGGCGCGGGGGAGCTTTTCGGCATCGTTGAAATCGATTCCGCTGGTTAGGATGCCGTCGAACTTGGGCTGATTGGCGCGCTCAATAGCGATCATCGCCTCGTTGAGGGCGGTGCCGACCTGATTCCGGGATTGGCGGGCGACCTCATCCCACATGCTTCCCTCGGGGACGACGAAGTTGTGCATCTTCGGGTCCTTGGCGAGGGTCTCGTCGCCCAGTCGCTCGGTGAGCTTGCGGACCTCCTCGACGTACACGTCGCTGATGCGCTTGAAGAAGAGCAACGCGAACACGTAGCCGCGAAACTCGGAGTGATCCACATTCCCACGAAGGATGTCGGCCGCCTTTTCAAGGAAGCTGTCCAATTCCGCCTGGGTCAGTCTGCGGAAGGGGCGAACGGTGACGCTTCGAGCCATGGTTATTTCTCCTCTCCAAAAAATTCGTCGAGGAGATCACGGCCCTTTTCGCCCAGGTCCCGGAGCAAGTCCTCGATCTGCTTCAGCGCCAGAGGCGACGGCTTGGCGCGGCCATTCTCCCAGCGGTTGATGGTTGGGTAGGTCACGCCGAGCTTGGCCGCGAATTTTTCCTGGGTGAGCCCCGTTCGTTCGCGAAGCTCACGGACTAATCGGGATACGTCAGCCTGGGCATTCAACGTCGTTCTCCTTTCAGATCCGACGGGGACCTGAACGAAACAAGATTCATATCACGCTCCCCAACAGATGATATATCATACAATAAAAAAGAGCTATGTCAATAGCGATTTCCGTCCGTGGGATTTTCTGGACTGGAAGTGACTTGCGGCTTTTAGCGCCAAATCCCGCTGGATAGTTCTTTGAGGCCTCCGGTCCAGCGATCTCCCACCACATAGAGCCAGGCCAGAAAATCGACTCCCTTTGTCCGGACAGGGACCAGAACTCGGCGGTAGAGGCAGGGACCGCCGGGGTGAAACCCCTCCAGCCGGTCGATGGCCGGAAGGCGGTTTTCGGGATCGTCGAAGGTAAGAACTTCCCCGTACACGGGGCCCCAGGGCGCGCCTGTGCCCTTCTTTTGGAGCCGGTCGGGGGTTGGCTCGGGATTGGACATGCGGAACGTCACGTGCGCTTGTGTGTCCACGTCGGCGCGCGGGTTGATGGTCCCGACGGCCAGGATGTCCTCCTCCGGAACCATCAGGACGGGGATTCCGGAGGGTGTCTCGAAGAGGCGGCCGCGGATCACGGCGTCCTCCACCGTCAGGACGCCCCGGCAAAAGCGGTCGTGGTTCCAGAAACCGCGCTTCAGTGTGCCGTAGACGAAGAGCCTCAGCATTCCGTTTGTGTTCGCGTTCGAGGGTTCTGTTGGATTCATTGCTGGGTTCATTGGGGTGTGTGTCACTGTTCCGCCCCCTTTCTCTCCTGGGTGACGAACTCGAAGGGCTCCACCGAGTACGCGGCCAGGTCAGAGCAATGGAACACCACCAGGCTCATGGGCGGGACCGGAAGCTCCCTCCAGCCTTGTTCCTCCGCCAGCACGGCGTCGAGGTACGCCGGGTCCGACGCGTAGAGGACCGCCTTGCGGCGGGGATGCCACCGCAGTTCCAAGGGCCTGTTCCCCTTGAGCACGATGACGGTTTCCGGATCGGTCCGGCAGGCGATGACGGCGGTGATCTGACCCCGGCAGCGGCGGAGGCGCGCCTTGAACCGCTCGATATCCATGGCACCGTCCCGCGCGGCGTTCGCGGCCAGGCGGAACAGAATCTCGCTGTCCACCTCGGCGAAGCGCCGCATCTTCCAGCGCCGGAACAGGTAGTCGGCGTTGTAAATGGTGCCGTTGTGGGTGCCGATCACCTCCCCGGCGCGGATCGGGTGGTTGTTGCTGTTGACCCGCTCGTCCCCTCGGGTGCGCCACCGGGTATGGCCGAGCAGGAGCGTGGCGCGGTTGTCCATAGAGGCAAGGAGTTCGGCGAAGGCCTTGTCCGTGACGAACCGCTCGGCCGTCACCGGCCGCTTGAAGAGCCGGTGTCCGCCGTCGGTGTCGAGCCATGCCGCGCCGGTGGCGTGTGGTCCGCGCTCCTCGCTCAATACAAGCAGGCGGGT
>Ga0255347_1003432_pt1 | contig 20638 bp, 19 predicted proteins | sample wastewater_treat_2_FD_192479 | JGI IMG/M metagenome (GOLD analysis project Ga0255347, IMG submission 192479) | Wastewater microbial communities from Lulu Island WWTP, Vancouver, Canada - plant24 | ecosystem: Engineered > WWTP > Wastewater > Unclassified | place: Canada: Vancouver, British...
CATGTTCGGGCCTTCTCCAAAGGGGGATGAGGAACACCCCGAACCCGAAAATCTCTCAGAGTGAAACCGGCAATCAGGGGACATTTTATTCCGGCAAAAAGGGGACATTTTAAACCGGCATTGACAAGAGCTTTTCCGAGTATGAGTAGAAGACCTTGCCCGCGTCGGTCAGGGTGATCTTGCGGTTGATCCTCTCGAAGAGCTTCACGTTCAAAGAGTCTTCCAGGTCTTTTATCTGAATGCTCACCGAAGGCTGGGAAAGGCGCATCTTCTTGGCCGTCTTGGTGATGCTCAAGGTCTTTGCCGCGATGTTGAAAATATGTACCTGGTGGATGTTCATCTTGTCTCCGGATATGATTTACTTTTCTTTAAACATACCATAAGAGTTATATATTTGACATCGTGAAAAATCGTGCACTATAAGGGCACCAGCCTATAGCATATCTTTCAAGGGCTATAGACCTCCTTTTTGGGCCCACTACCACCTCGTATTGAGTGGGCCTCTTTTTTTTGCTATGATGATGGGATGGCCAAAAAGGAAGAACCGTTCCATGCTCCATTCAAGAAGCTCAAGGGAGTGAAGGTGGCGTCCGGAAAGAGGGCCTCCGCCCCTGAGCCGGCGAAGCCGAAGCAGCCTCCTGCCGAGCCCGACGACCGGGAGATCTTCGCGTTGGCCATGCGCGGGGTGACGCCTCTGGGAAACGACTGCATCGTCCCCGAGCCGGCCGATCCGGTGGACATCGTCAATTCCGTCAGGGAAAGCATCCGCAGGCAGGACCGTGAGGTGATCGACACCCTGCACGCGCTGGTCAGAGGCACCGCCCACTTCGACATCACCTGCACCGGAGAGTATCTGGAGGGCCATACCATCGAGCTCGATCCCAGGACCATGGCCAAGCTCAAGTCAGGGGAGCTCACCGTTCAGGGGCACCTCGACCTCCACGGCTACACGAAGCAGTCTGCGGAGCAGGCGCTCTCATCTTTCATCCTGAGCTCTCACGCGCTCGGTCACCGGGTCGTGCTCGTCATTCACGGCAGAGGGCTCAAATCGAGCCAGGGCCCGGTCCTCAAGGAGCACCTCATCCGATGGCTCACCACCGGCAGCCTCTCTCACCTCGTCCTGGCCTTCAGCTCGGCCCGCCCCTGCGACGGCGGCACCGGCGCGCTGTACATCCTGCTCAAGAGGCGGCCCAAGAAGTCCAGGTGGAACCGGCCCTGAAAGCGGCCCAAAGTTACCGGATGCCGAAGCAGACTGCTATCCAGAGACCCTCCCCCCCCTCCGGTGGAAAGATCACAAAGATATGAACCTGTAAGGCAAGCCCTGGGACCTTATCTCCAAGGAGCAAGCTCAAGGAGAATCAGACCCGTTCTTTTAAAGCCCTTCAAAAATCGAACTAATAAGGAAAGAATGCATCTGGCTTCAGGAGTTTGATTCCTTCATTGAGGCAAAGAAGTTTATCGAAGACTTGATCGGAGAGTATAACACCGAGCGACCTCACCAGGAACTCGGCAACCTCTCACCGGTCGAGTAAAAACAGAAATTAGCCGCTCAACTCGACAAGTTAATATGTTAAGGACGTCCTTTAGTCCCCTCGTCCCTTAGTTCACTTGGAAGTCCTTCTTTCTTCCAAGAATATTGAATATCTTTATACGCTTCCTTATAGTTCTCGATAGTACTCCCAAAATAAAGCATGTTAAATGGCTTATCTCTTAGAATAATTGAACAAATCATTCGAGCCTTCTGCCTGTCTCCACCAGCTAAAACCAGGGATCTCATTGTATAAATTGATTTTATCTCCTTAATTTCAGAAAATTTTATATTTTTCCTTCTTATTATAGTCTTATATATGATCCCGTCTTCTTGAATGGTTATCTCTCTAGCCAGAACAAACAATAAATAATGTAATATCCAGAGGCTAATCATAACCATTAAAAATGAAAATAAATAAAACCCTACCAGAATTGAAAGCACACCACTAAATAAAAACATTACACATAGAACCAAACTAAATAAAAAAACCATTGAATACTTCCAAGTTGCCTTGAAAATTTTCATGGTAAAGGACTTTCGGCGATTTTGTGTGCAAGCTGCTCGAGCCTGTTGCCGGAATAGAGCATCAACCCCTGCATTTCAACAAACACCCCCTCTTCCACCTAAAGCCAGACTATACCACGAAACCTGGCCGGGGAGAAAGGATAGGCTGGGAATCACTCAGAATCGGAAAATGTATTCAATTGATACCATCCATAATTATCCCCAAGACAGGCAGTCTTGGCATATCTATGCTGTCAATATTTATGTCGGCTTGCGTTTGTAATGTCTATCAGATATCCGAGCCGACTCCTCAGCCGGCTATCGACCCAAGGGGGAGGCAAAGGATCTGCTCTGTGATAAGTTTCAATATTTACCATTTGCCCAAATTTTCTCAATAAGTTATACTTGATTGGTATCAATGATTGATAAAGACCCCTACAATGGGATCGTTAGAATCACGCATACGTGCGCGACAATCAGGGATGATAATGGACTGAAGGCATTTTCTAATGAACCGATCCAGGAACATCCCAATTGCGCATTTACGAGTAATCGTGTCCCATGAAATTGATCTGGCCATAGGCTGATCAGAAGCAACACAAAGCTGCAACATTGCAGAAGTTGTATTGTTGTTTATGCCATGTTTAGAGGGGGCTATGACAGTGGTTTTCGGCAGATATCATTTTTCCTGCGTGTTTGAAGATAACGCAGCCCTCCCGGAATACAAGGGCTCCACCTTCCGAGGTGTATTGGGCCACGCCCTGAAAAAGGTGGTGTGCGCGCTGAAGCGCCAGTCGTGTGAAGAGTGCCTCCTGAGGCAGACATGTGTGTATGCGTTCGTATTCGAAGGCGTCCATCACGGCGGTGGGCCATATCCACAGAAAAAAAGGATAGCCGCTCCGCCCAATCCATACGTCATTGAGCCGCCCCTTGAAACAAAAACCACCTATAAGGCAGGCGAACCATTTGAGTTTACGCTGCTGCTCTTCGGCAAGGCGAATGAGTATCTGCCCTACTTCATCTATGCCATAGAGCAGATCGGCAGAACAGGAATCGGCAGGAGGACCAAGGGCAAGGCTGCAGGTTTTACCCTCAGGACAGTATGCTCCAGCGGACGTGAGCTGTATTCATTCACAACAAGGCAGATGAGCAGTTTCCAGGACTTGCAGACAAATCTCCCCGATGATCTCATTGGAGAATACCAGGGCCAAGCAGGGATGTGTACGGTGAAGATCACCCTCAACACGCCCCTGAGACTGAAATACAGGAGCAGGCTCGAACCGGATTTGCCCTTCCATGTCCTTATTCGGGCGGGATTGAGGAGGTTGTCTTCCCTCCTCACTTATCATGGCTCGGGCGAACCGCAGCTCGATTACAAGGGACTGGTGCATCGCGCCATGGATGTTCAGGTAATGGAATCATCCATACGCTGGTTTGACTGGAGGCGCTATTCCAACCGACAGGAGCAGGCCATGTTCATGGGGGGAATGGTCGGAGAGGTCACGTATGCGGATGTACCGAGCGAGTACCTTCCCATTTTGAGCTTTTGCCAGGAAGTGCACCTGGGGAAGCAGACCACCTTCGGGCTCGGGAAAATAACAGTGGAGCTGTCATGACAAAGCACTTCATAGTCAGGAAGGAGCCCTGTCCATGAAAAACATCCTCCTCGCCGTCGTTGGACTGAACCCCCAGGTGATCACCGAGACCCTGTACGCCCTGCATAAGGAAGGAAGACATATCGACGAGATCCATGTCATCACCACCCGCGCCGGCAAGGAGCGGATCTACGCCACCCTGCTCTCGCCGCACGACGGCATGTTCCAAAAATATCTCAGCGACTATCGAGTAGAACCTGGCACCATCGCATTTGCCTTTGACCATGTGCATGTGGTGCGAGATGCCAAGGGCATCGAACTGGACGACATCCGCGACGAAGACGACAACGCTCTGCTCATGAAAACCTGCGCAGAGTTCACCTATCGCTTTACGAGCAACCCCGATCATGCGGTTTTCTTTTCCATAGCAGGCGGACGCAAGACCATGAGCGCCTGTCTCATGGCCGCGGCGCAGTTCTATGGCCGCGTACAGGACCGCATCTACCATGTGCTCGTCACGCCGGAGTTCGAGAGCAACCGAAATTTCTTCTACCCGCCTCCCGTTTCCACGCCCATCGAGCTGCTCGACAGTGATGGCAGACCGTACGTCCGGGAGACAAAGTATGCCGAGGTGCAACTGGTGCTCATACCGTTCGTGTCCCTCCGGGAAAGACTGTCTGAAGACATGCTGCGCGAGCCCAAAGACCCGGCAACGCTCATGCTCTCGCTCATCAGGGAAAAGCCGGCCCTGCTGGAGGTGGACCTCCATACAGGCTGTCTGCGATATAAGGGCCGCGAGATGGATGTTCATCCATCCCACCTCGCGGTGTACGCCTTCTTTGCGAGGGAGAAACGCTCCTGCACCCTGGACACAGGCTGCCGGTCCTGCTCGAAGTGCTATCTGCCGATCACCGTCATACTCGACCGCACCGAGCAGATCATGGATATCTATCGCACGATCGCCGGCACCAGGGAACTTGCCGCGATGAGCGACACAGGCATCATGAACCTGAACGCGCAGAACTTCAACTCATACAAGAGCAAGCTGAAACACAACATTATTGCCACCTTCGGGCTGAGCGCCTCCCATGAGCTAGTCATCGAATCAAAGGGGAAAAAACCAGATACCCGCTTCGGCATCCGCATCCCGCGGGAGCGTATCCGGGTTATCCTGTGAGGTGGCAATGTTGCGAAGAAAGAACAGAGGGCGTTTTCATGCAAGTACAGAGGATGGACTTTGGAGGTGCAACCTATGGATGATACGGTATTAAAAATAACCCTGGCAGCTTTTCTACACGATATAGGCAAGTTCGCCGAAGGCGGAATGGAACTCCTCCCTGGATTTGAAGATGGGAATGCCGGTTTGTATCTCCCACAATTCAATAACGAGTACACCCATCGGCATGCCCTCTACACTGCAGCATTTATCGATCACATAGAAAAACTCCTGCCTGCGGTATTCAACAAGGCCAACTGGGGCCTCGATGATCCCTTTATGAACCTGGCGGCTGGTCACCACAAACCTGAGACACCTCTGCAATGGATTATTGCCATGGCAGACCGTCTTTCCAGCGGCATGGACCGTATTGAATTCGATGAATATAACAAATCCATCGCATGGCAGAATTACCGCAAAACACGGCTACTGCCTCTTTTTGAACACCTTGGAAAAGATGTTTATCCAACTATGCGCGATAAATATTGCTGGTGCTACCCATTAAAGGAGATATCCGCAGCAAATATCTTCCCGGAAAGGAGAGAGACTCATGAACCCGATGAAAATGCGATAGCCAGAAACGAGTACAAAAGGCTCTTTGACGAGTTCATTTTCGCGCTTGAAAAGCTGAAGCACCGGAAAGAAAGTGTAACCCTGTGGCTGGAGCATCTGGACAGCCTGTTGCTGATCTTCACATCGACAATTCCGGCAGCACGGGCCGGAAATATTGTTCCTGATGTTGCTCTGTACGACCATTCGCGAATTACCGCAGCGCTTGCTTCTGCCTTGTATATCCACCACAAGGAAACCGGAACACTTAACATTACTTCTGTTCAGGATGACAAGCCCTCCAAGTTTCTCCTGATCGGTGGTGACTCCTACGGCATCCAGGATTTCATCTTCAGCGATGGAGGTGAAACGGGCAAGGCCCGGAGCAAAATCCTGCGGGGCAGGTCTTTTGCCGTATCGCTCTTCTCGGAGCTAGCAGCCGACATGCTCTGCCGTGAGATCGGTCTCTCTTCACTGTCCGTTGTCTTGAACGCAGCAGGCAAATTCACCATCATCGCACCCAATACCCCTAGGATCAAAGAAGTGATCGGGAAGGTCGAAAAGGAAATAAACGCCTGGTTTATGAAAACCACCTACGGTGATAGTTCCTTCGGAATCGGCTGGGTCGAGGCTTGCCCGGCGGATTTTACGGGCGACCGATTCACCGCCTTGTGGGAAAAGACAGGGCAGAGCATGGAACGCCGCAAGTTCACAAAGATCGATATGGACCGTTATGGAGGTGCCGTGCCTGGCTATCTGGATGAGTTTCACAATGAATTGAAAAGGCCCCTATGCCCCTTCTGCGGCAAACGACCATCCAGTCCAGAAGTGGAAGGAAAGCCTATACTCGGTGATGCTCAGTCAGCCTGCACCCTCTGCCATGACCATATCTTTCTGGGTGAAAAGATCGTCAAGAAAGATCAACTGGCAATATTGCAGGCTGACGCCCAGATCCACGACAAAGGGAATTCCCTGTCTGAGCCCATCTTCGGCCGATATCAGGTGGCCTTTCTGGACGGAGGGCTGAATGAACTGGCCCGGCAGGGGGCACTTTTGAAACATTGGGACATATCCATCCAGAAAGACGGGTCAGTGCAGAAGAACATTACAGCACGCTTCATGAAAGGATATGTGCCGCTTGTCTCTGAGGCCGACCTGCACGATGATCGCATCCTCTCGGACGAGAAAAGCGAAGGTCGGACTCTGGAAGATATTGAGGGGCTTGAACTCGGAAATCTCATGACCTTTGGACATATTGCTGCCAAGGCTCGCAATCAGACTGATGAAGGCCTCTTCCAGGGCATACAAGCCCTGGGTGTGCTCAAAGCCGATGTAGATCAGCTCGGCATGCTCATGGCCGCCGGCATTCCACCCGGCATGTTCAGTATCTCACGTCTGGCCGCACTCAGCCGGCAGCTCAACTTTTTCTTTTGCGTGTATCTACCGCACCTGCTCAAAACAGACTCTCGTTTCCAGGATATATACACGGTCTTCGCCGGTGGGGATGATCTCTTCCTGATAGGTCCTTGGAATCGTATAATCGACCTGAGCCTACACCTGCGCAAGGCCTTCGCGTGGTATGTCTGTGCCAATCCCGAGATCCACTTCTCTGCGGGTATTACGCTGCATAAGCCTGGAACGCCACTCAGACGCCTGGCCGAAGCCGCCGAAGAAGCGCTCGCACATGCCAAGGTCGCGGATCGCAACCGTATTACCCTCTTCGGCCAGACTGCCACCTGGGACGAGTTTGCCAAGATCAGCAGCATCAAGGAACAACTGCTATCATGGTGGGATGGCGGTCTGGTCAACAAGGCCATGGCGTACCGGTTGAATGATTTTATCGACCGAGCCCAGCAGGCAAGGCAGGTCCTCGCAAAGGGTGAGGCTGATCTACACAATATGGAAAGTTTGAAATGGCGCGCGCTGTTTAGCTACAGCACTGAGCGCAACATCGGAAAAGGGCTCCCGGCTGAAGACCGCCGGGCTAGGATCAAGGAATTCGCCCAGGCCGCACGTTGGCTTGAAGAGCATGGCTCCTGCCTTAAAATGGCGCTCTGGGACGTTATCTATAACAAGCGATATGGAGGGTAGATATGGAGATTAAATTTTATTTGGAAGGGGAAAGGATAAATCCAAGACTTTTCTCTGATGTTGCCGAATATTGGGCTGAAAAGATACACTCTTCTGGCGGAAGAGATTCAAATAAACGAAGCCAGATTCGTAAGTTCTATGATGAGGTTGTCTTATGGAATTCACGCGCCAAGACAAGTTCGGAATCGTGGGAGAATATTCAACCCTTTGTAAACATGCTTATCGCGAAGGCAGCATACGCGTATGGCAGAAAAGAAAAAGTGTCTAAGGCATTTCTTGATGATTTTATCAGGACATGCATAAGGCAAGTTCATAATCCGCGGGACCTAGATGTATTCGCAAGTTTCTTCGAAGCATTCATGGGCTATTACAGGCAGTACGGTGAAAATTAAGAGGGGGGAGGCATGAAGCTGACAAAAATTTATGAAATAAAAGGGCAGATGAAACTTATAAGCGGATTGCACATAGGTGCCGGTGATACGGAGATGCACATAGGCGGTACGGACAACCCCATCATCAAGCATCCACATTCCCAGGAGCCGTACATCCCAGGATCATCCATCAAGGGCAAGGTGCGTTCTCTGCTGGAGATGAAGAGCGGGCTAATGATTCAGACAGGAGGAAAACCCGTGCAGGCCTCATTGCTTAAGAACTTGCAAGGTGCTCAGAAAGGCGAGGCGGAGAAGATCATAAAGCTTTTCGGCTCAGGTGGAGATGCCGGTGAAGAGATCGTAAAGCTGGGGCCGACCAGAGCCTCCTTTGCCGACTGTCCCCTGAATAATGACTCGCGAACGCTGGTAAGGGAAAAACGCCTGACGCTGACCGAGGTCAAAAGCGAAAACTCCATCAACCGTATCAAGGGTACGGCAGAGAATCCGCGTTTCTCAGAACGCGTGCCAGCCGGCATGGTCTTTGATTTCAGCGTAACCCTCAAGCAATTGAGCGATGAAGACAAAGAACTGCTCGACTATCTGCTCGCAGGCCTCAAACTGCTCACCATGGATGCGCTCGGAGGCTCGGGCAGCCGCGGATACGGCAGGATAAGCCTGACATTGAGCGACCCAGACATGCAGAGAAAATTTGAAACGGTCGCGGCCTTCTAAGCGGGGGACACTGTCGTGAGACTCTACGAGATCATCATTGAACCTTTTTCCGGCTTTGCAACGCCGCTCAAGGGCGACACGATCTTCGGCAGCTTCTGCTGGCAGGCGGCCAGGGAAAGAGCAATTCTGAACGGGGGGCTTGAACCATGGATTGCCTGCTATGACGAGCGGCCTGCTGTCATCTTCTCTTCAGCGTGGCCATGTTTCTTGGATAACGGCAAACGGGTATATGCGCTGAAACGCCCGGATCTGCCACCTTCGGTGCTTTTTTCTGATAAGGGCGGTTCATTGCGTGACCGCATGCTAAACAGAAAGGACAATCTGAAGCGCACCTGGATGCGCGTGGCAGAAGGCCTCGAATTCAATCTTGACCAGGCTGTCTATCTTAATGATCAGGACCTATCGAACCTTGCGGCCACACAGTCCAGTCACGTGACCGGAAATCTCATGGGCTTTACCTCCGGTCCATATTGCATAAATTTCGACCAGCCCCACAACAGCGTCAACCGCCATAGCATGACCACGGGTGTTGGTTTTGCGCCTTACAGCACAGCATCCCGGCATTACTACCCGGAAACGGAATTAGCGATATTTGTTCTAGTCGATGAAGAAGCCGCTGATATCGAACATATCGTGACCGCCGTGGAACGTATCGGCCAGACCGGATTCGGCGCCGATGCATCCATCGGATGCGGGCGCTTCGGCATTGTCAATTATGAAGAACTTGGCTTGCCTGCCAGCGCTCAGGCCAACGCAGCGTATGTGCTTTCCCCTGTTATCCCGCAATCAGATGTTTTTACCGACCAATTTTTCCGCCCCTTCATCCGCTACGGCCGCCATGGCGATCAGTTGGCCACCAGCGCCAGCCCATTCAAGAACCCGGTGATCATGGCCGACGAGGGCGCGGTATTTGTTCCCACTGATCCCAAGGTGCTGGACAAACCCTACCTGGGTCGCGCAGTCAGCGGCATCTCCAAGGCCATGCCCGCAACCGTCCACCAGGGATACGCCATCCACATCCCTTTTAGACTGGAGCTGAACTATGCCTGATGAAAACATCCGGTTCCATATCCGCACCGTTGCACCGATCCATATCGGTTGCGACGATTCGTATGAGCCCATGGGCTTTGTTGTCGACGAGCAAAATAAGTTCCTCTGCACATTTGATCCGCTCGATTTTATCCGTACGCTCCCTCCTGCGGATAAAATTCGATTCAGCGCCATCTGCGCCAAGGGCACGATTGAATCCCTGCTGGAACTCTACAAGTTCATGCGTGTCAGGAAACATCCGGGGAGGAAGATACGGCTGTGTGAGGGCTTTTTGACGCATTATGCAGAGACCATGCAGCTTCCCGCAACTGACAGGCGCAAGATTCAGCAGGAGCTCAACAGGTTCGCCATTGCGCGCACGGCCTTTAATCCCAATACCGGGCAACCCTATATCCCTGGCTCATCTATAAAAGGGGCTTTACGAACGGCCTGGCTGAATAAGGTCCAGGGCGAGAGACCGGCACGGAAGGATGATCGGCTGAAACCCAAAGATCAAGCAAAGGATCTGGAAAAGAAGCTTCTCGACGGGGGCAATTTTGCCACCGACCCCCTGCGCATGCTCAAGATATCAGACTTCATGCCTGTCGGTGATGTGAAGACAATGATTGTATATGCCGTCAATGAAAAGAAGAAGCTCTCGAAGTTCGGGGCAAGAGGGTTATATCAGATACTCGAGGTCATCGAACCCGGCAGTATGTTCGAAGGGGTGATTACTGTTAACAAGCCACTACACGATGACCTGATTGAAAACCCGCTGGAGATCAGGTCTCTGATAGCCGCTGCAATGCGTTTCTACGGCCAGGAGATTCAGCGTGAAAACCGCGAGCTGGAGCATATCGGCATTAATGGCGTTCATCCGGAAATCCCTTCTAGCGGTTTTTTGCTGCGTATCGGCCGCCACAGCGGCGCTGAAAGCGTGACCGTTGCCGGCCATCGCAGCATCAGGATCATGCGGGGCAAAGACAAGCCCGCTATAAATCTAGACCATGCGACCACATTCTGGCTGTCGGCCGATGATAGAAAGCCCACCGATCGGAACATGCATCCCTTTGGCTGGCTCACCGTGGTTCCGGGGCCGGCGCCGGAAACTGCTTATGCCCCTGAGGAAGAAGAGCCTCTCGAAGTGTCGGCCCCGACTGCTGCTCCCAAGCCGCCGGTTCCAGAGAAGACCGCAGCAGAAAAACTCCTGGACGAGCTTGCCCTTATCAAGCCCGATGACAAGGGCCGCCTGGGGACGATCATCCAGAACATAGAAACCCTGCCGGATGCTCAGGATAAGGCGGCAATCGCCCGGGCCATACGGGACAAGCTCGGAACCAAGGGATACAAAAAGTTTAAGCGCAGGGATTATCTTGATGGACTGCTTGCCAATGCGGGCTCCGACGACAAGGACTAGATAAATGCCGAGAGTTATGATCATGTCTATTGGCGGTTCTCCGGAGCCATTGAAGGCAAGCATTGCAAAATACAAACCCGAACAGGTAATTTTCTTCACTTCTCAAGATTCCACGCAAATCGCAGGTGAAGTCCTGTCCGCACTCGACTCCAGGCCGAAAGTCTTCTATGAAATCACCGAGAATCCGAACCTTCTTTTTGAATGTTACAAGACCGCCCGCGCATGTGTCGACAGGATAAGTTCGCTTGGAGCTCAATCGCATGAAGTTATGGTGGATTATACCGGCGGGACGAAGGTAATGTCCGCAGCGCTCATTCTTGCCACAACAGGGCATCCTTTTCTGTTCAACTATGTGGGCGGCGATTTCCGAGATCGGGATAAAAACGGCCTTGGTACTGTGGTGGACGGGAAAGAAAAGATGTTCAGCGAAATGAGTCCCTGGTCGATCTACGCCGAAGAAGAGCGCAGACAGGTCATTGCCCTTTTCAACCACCGCAGGTATGCGGCGGTGATAAGCATCATTGACGCGTGTTCCGCGAACCAGCAGTGTCCTGCAAGGATTTCCGACTATTTCGGTTTCGTGCGATCGTTTTCAGAAGCGTTCCTTCTCTGGGAACAGTTCATCCACAGAGCAGCTCTCAGGAAAATCGAGACAAGCATTCGTAAGTTTGAATCGTATGCAAGAAGATATACCGATCCTCCTCTAGGTGTGTTTGCACAGAATACTCAGAACTTGAGGTCATTTCTTGCAGACCTCGTTGAAAAAACATCGGGCACCCAGAAGAAATATGACATGAGCTTGGTGCAAGACCTTGTGAGCAATGCACGAAGAAGGATGTTGGACAAACGCTTTGACGATGCTGCAGCCCGTATATATCGGGCACTTGAGATGTACGGGCAGGTGTGCTTCACCGAGATGGCACATTGCAGCAATAGCGAGGTAAAACCTGATATTGTGCCGGAATCAATAAGGCATGAATTTATCAGAAGATATGAGAACCCTAGCAACCACAGGCTGAAGCTGCCCCTTCATGCAACATTCGTATTTCTGAAGGAAAAAGGGCATGATGCAGGATTGAGATTCTTTGAGCAGGCCACTTTGAAGAAGATGAAAGATATCCAGTCCAACCGGAATCAGTCCATACTCGCTCACGGCACCAAGCCGGTGAGTGAATATGAGATAGATTCCATGTTTGAGACGATATGTGAATTCCTGCAGATAAAGACGTTCATAGAATTCCCTGAACTGCCCTGGTAGATTGTTCTTCGACAATTGAATAATGAATGTACGCGACAAGAATATTTGATGGGGGTCGAGCATTCTCCAGCCCATGTTCTGATTGCCTGACGGCAATGTTGCGGTGTTTGCAAGCCTTGCGAGTACGGCGGTATGGTCACACCATGAATTGTTTCAATATGAACTCAATGATCATGCCGCAATCCCCTTCTCCCTTTTCCTTCAGCGAAACGGGTGGGGATTTTTTCCTGCCTGCGAGAGAGGATGTGGATTTGCGGAAAAGGAGCTACGAATGATCGTTTACATCAGAACCCAGGGAGCGAGGGTTATCAAGGAGGGGAGACACCTCCTCGTGAAAAAGGGCGGCGACACCTATCACACGCTCTTCACCTACAAGCTCAGCCAGATACTTGTCTATGGTAATGTGGAGATCACCCACAGGGCTTTGGCACAGATTCTGCGGCACAACATCGACGTGGTGTTTCTCACCTTTAACGGTCGATATCTGGGGAGGCTGGCATCGCAGGAGCCGCGCAATGTCTATCTGCGCAAGCGCCAGTGGCGGCTCCTCGATGACGAAAACTTCTGCCTGAAGTCGGCAAAGTCATTTGTCTCAGGGAAGCTGTCGAACATGGCCACCGTGCTCATGCGCATCAAGAGGACAAAGGGCATACCGGTTGCCGGAAGCAAGGCCAGAGAGATCATGGACATCCTGAAGATGCTCGACAGGGCCGAGTCCGTCAACAGTGTGCGGGGCTATGAAGGAAGAGGCTCAGCGCTTTATTTCGATGCCTTCCCGAAAGGATTCGTTGACGACTGGGGATTCACCCGCCGTGTCAGGAGGCCTCCCACTGATCCGGTCAATTCAGTGCTCTCCCTCCTCTATACATTCCTCATGAACCGTGTCTATGCAGCGGTTCGGGTTGCAGGCCTTGATCCCTATCCGGGCTCCCTGCACTCCATCGACTATGGCAGATACTCCCTGGTGCTCGACCTCATGGAGGAGTTCCGGCCGATTATCGCGGACACACTGGCGCTCTCGCTCTTCAATCTGAAGATACTGAAAAAAGACGACTTCACTGTTGAGAAGCCCGAGGATGATGTGCAGGAAGCGCCGAAGGAGGATAATATCGAATACATCCTCAAAGATCCTATAGGCCTCATGTCTGATACCGGCAATGCTCCCGATGTCATTGATCTCCCGGAGCAGAGGATGACGGAAACGCCTGCACAGGAAGTCTTGACCGCAAAATATCCTGTCAGGCTCACACCCGGCGCCTTTTCCCGGGTGATTGATGCCTTTGAGAAAAAGCTCACCACGGAATTCTTCTACCCCCCCGCTGACAGAAAACTCACCTATGCCGATGCCCTTGTCTACCAGGCAGGTCATTTCAGGAAAGTCATCGAGGGCGAGGCTGACATGTACCAGCCCATGCTGCTGAAGTAAATCGGAGGCGGGACCGTGATCACCCTCATCACCTATGACATTTCCAATGATGCCACAAGGGCGGCGCTGCACAGATTCCTCAAGGAGTTCGGGCTTAACACCCAGAAATCCGTCTTTGAATGCGACCTCGACGAACCTGCCATAAAGCGCATCCGAGCTTACTGTGCAGCGCAAATCGACATGAAGACCGACTCGGTAAGAATATACAGAATCTGCAGCAGGTGCCTTCGGAAGGTTCTGATCTCCGGCAAAGGCATGAAGCTCACCCAGCTCGATTACATGGTTGTGTAGGCATGAAAATAATTGTTGCTTACGACATATCCGGCCCTGATCGCCTGCGGCAGGTGGCGAAGATCTCGGAAGATTACGGCGTTCGGGTGCAAAAATCAATCTTCGAACTCGACGTCAGAGCCGGGACACTGCGCGAGATGAAGAACAGGATCGAAGCAGTCATTGATCCGGAGGTCGACGGCGTGAAATATTTCCTGCTCTGCGAGAAATGTGCGGCTTATATCCCAGATATCATCGGCAAGGGTATTTTTATTGATCCTGACGAGGAGTATCATGTGTACTGATTGGGGAGACAACTGATGTTCGGGTTTCAAAAAGTGCTCCGCAGACCTGACAGGGAATTCCCATTTTATTCTATCTCCATGATAATATGTATAAAGTTATCTGCAGCAAAAAAGAGGTGTGCGGAATATCAAATATCTCTTGAAGATCATGAGCTTACATGACAATTCAGAGAAGAAGGCTCTTGGATTTATATGGTGATTTACAAAAAAGCTCAGAAGGTATGCGGAAATGGGAAGGTATCCATTTATTATTCTTTGCCTTTTGGGTGGCGCTAAAGAAACTGACCTGATTTACGAAGGGATTGCGACTGGGGTGTGTCTCGCCACAGCACCCACATTCGAAAGTGAAAGAAACTGACCTGATTTACGAAGGGATTGCGACCCTAATTCCATCTCATATGATATCTCTATATGAGATGGAGAAAGAAACTGACCTGATTTACGAAGGGATTGCGACCATATTGGGTTAAGTATTCGTTTTATCCTCTACATATGTTAAAAGAAACTGACCTGATTTACGAAGGGATTGCGACGGCTGGTTGTAGCTCGATGCAGCGTGCTCGGTCGTCAAAGAAACTGACCTGATTTACGAAGGGATTGCGACGCCATTTAAGCCTCCTTTTGTTTTCTAACCCTTATCCCGCAAAGAAACTGACCTGATTTACGAAGGGATTGCGACTCCTCTTCCGTGGGTAGTTCATCAAACGTGAGGAGCCAAAGAAACTGACCTGATTTACGAAGGGATTGCGACGCTCCGGGCAGTCAATTATGTACGTGCGGCCGCGTGACGGAAAGAAACTGACCTGATTTACGAAGGGATTGCGACGTGACGGCCTGACATTATATCTCTCTGCCCTCTCCCTACAAAGAAACTGACCTGATTTACGAAGGGATTGCGACGTGGTATCCCTCAGCTATGAGCTGCCTCTCTAATGCAAAGAAACTGACCTGATTTACGAAGGGATTGCGACGAGTCCTCCTGGTGGACGACGATGTAACTGTGGTTTGTGCAAAAGAAACTGACCTGATTTACGAAGGGATTGCGACGGAAATATTGATTGTTTGTGTTTCTGTTTCTGATTGAGTTAAAAGAAACTGACCTGATTTACGAAGGGATTGCGACTGCCTCTCCGGTTCCCGTTTCTAGCTTTTCTGTTTGCAAAGAAACTGACCTGATTTACGAAGGGATTGCGACATATCATTTTTTTACATTAATCAAACCCTAAAATGGAAAGAAACTGACCTGATTTACGAAGGGATTGCGACTTTATTGTCTGCGTTTCTTTTTCACTTTGTGTTATCGAAAGAAACTGACCTGATTTACGAAGGGATTGCGACTCATCGTTCATCATTTTTTGATAATCGATGAAATAAGCGCAAAGAAACTGACCTGATTTACGAAGGGATTGCGACAAACATACCGTCTTGAGCCATTTCCGCGGATTATGAATAATAAAGAAACTGACCTGATTTACGAAGGGATTGCGACTTTTTCTCCCAATCCCTGAATTTCAGGTACTCAGGGATAAAGAAACTGACCTGATTTACGAAGGGATTGCGACACTGTAGCTACACCCTTTATTTTCCCATGCGGTTTCAAAAAGAAACTGACCTGATTTACGAAGGGATTGCGACTTTAACTGTCTCTTTTCTCTCTTTTACTACGTCATTTTTAAAGAAACTGACCTGATTTACGAAGGGATTGCGACGAAACGGAAAAGCCTACATCTTCCAACATGGTGAGAAAGAAACTGACCTGATTTACGAAGGGATTGCGACGCCGCAGGAGATGTCCCGCATGATGCTGGCCGTGATCAGGGAAAGAAACTGACCTGATTTACGAAGGGATTGCGACTCATTATCCTTTAATCCTGATAACGTCCTTTGTGCTTCATAAAGAAACTGACCTGATTTACGAAGGGATTGCGACGCCGTGAAACCCGTCATTCAGTATTCAGTTTTCAAAAAAGAAACTGACCTGATTTACGAAGGGATTGCGACCTAAGGAAGCTTCAATCAAGAGATCAACCGCCGTAGAAAGAAACTGACCTGATTTACGAAGGGATTGCGACGAAACAGAAAACTACGTTATCCTAAAACTCCATCTCAAAAGAAACTGACCTGATTTACGAAGGGATTGCGACGCTAGACCATCGGTAAGCCTTCCTCGTCGGCGCAGTTAAGAAAGAAACTGACCTGATTTACGAAGGGATTGCGACGTCCTAGGCATTGCCTCTATGACATACTCCGTCAGTTCAAAGAAACTGACCTGATTTACGAAGGGATTGCGACCTTCTGTTTCAGTCACTTTCGGCATTTTCTTTCCTCAAAGAAACTGACCTGATTTACGAAGGGATTGCGACTCCAAAGAGATTGACCGGGAGTGAAAATGGCTCTTTGCTGAAAGAAACTGACCTGATTTACGAAGGGATTGCGACCTCACGTCCTCGGGGGATGCATGAGGGATAACCGCTATAAAGAAACTGACCTGATTTACGAAGGGATTGCGACACATGGTTACCTCCCCTGTTTGCCTTGATCTCGTCCAGTAAAGAAACTGACCTGATTTACGAAGGGATTGCGACCCATACTCACTCCGAACAGTACGAGCCCTGAAATATTGGAAAGAAACTGACCTGATTTACGAAGGGATTGCGACTTAATCATCATGGGCTCCTCATTCTTGCTCAGCGATATGAAAAGAAACTGACCTGATTTACGAAGGGATTGCGACGTTTCATCGTCTGCCCCTATATATGCACACCGTGTGAAAGAAACTGACCTGATTTACGAAGGGATTGCGACCCATTGCATCCTCCCTTCGTTACTGCACCATTACCAGGTGAAAGAAACTGACCTGATTTACGAAGGGATTGCGACATGGAGTATTCTCCTGATACATCGCTCAGGCCTTTCAAAGAAACTGACCTGATTTACGAAGGGATTGCGACCTTGGGCAGGGCTTCACCCATGGTCATGGCTTCCATGAAAGAAACTGACCTGATTTACGAAGGGATTGCGACTAAGGAAGCCATCGTTTCACGATCCTTTTTTTGTCTATAGAAAGAAACTGACCTGATTTACGAAGGGATTGCGACGTATACCGGCATCAACTGCATTAAAGCCCATGTCATTTTGAAAAGAAACTGACCTGATTTACGAAGGGATTGCGACCCATGCATGGCAAGCGCGATCCGCACGCCATGAAGGCACGAAAGAAACTGACCTGATTTACGAAGGGATTGCGACCCTCGATGAAGGCGCTCTGGAGAGAATCTTCATTTACGAATAAAGAAACTGACCTGATTTACGAAGGGATTGCGACGACGGTCTGAACTACCGGGATATACGGATTCATATCTTCTTAAAGAAACTGACCTGATTTACGAAGGGATTGCGACAAGATGTTCAATATGAGATTCATCAAGAGAGATTGACAAAGAAACTGACCTGATTTACGAAGGGATTGCGACTAAAAAACGGAGCCCCCCCAATCATCACCCGGCATCCAGGAAAGAAACTGACCTGATTTACGAAGGGATTGCGACGCAGAGAATCAAACGTGAGGAGCCGCGCACACTCTGCACAAAGAAACTGACCTGATTTACGAAGGGATTGCGACGACCCGGATCATCTCATCCCTTGCATCCTTGGCGGTGAAATAAAAGAAACTGACCTGATTTACGAAGGGATTGCGACCCAGATCTTTTTTTGTCCAACGGTTCTTTTTTCTGATAAAGAAACTGACCTGATTTACGAAGGGATTGCGACACCCATGCCTTTCGTGCGTATTTCCATTCGATGCTGTAGGAAAGAAACTGACCTGATTTACGAAGGGATTGCGACTTAAGGCTTTTCCCGATACGCTTCACGTATGCCCGAAAGAAACTGACCTGATTTACGAAGGGATTGCGACATTCTTCCTCCTCCGGGTTGACACAAGTCTGAATTCGAAAGAAACTGACCTGATTTACGAAGGGATTGCGACCGTATCCCATAAGCAGGATACCGAAGAATCCACAAATGAAAGAAACTGACCTGATTTACGAAGGGATTGCGACGAATGAGGTCAAGGATTCTTCTCATTGCCGGTTTGAGCCAAAGAAACTGACCTGATTTACGAAGGGATTGCGACGAGATTTCCCAAGCAATGAATCAATCTCGGGGTAAGTGTAAAGAAACTGACCTGATTTACGAAGGGATTGCGACGCAGGTCTTGCATTGCCCGTGGACGTTCCAGTCCCAGAAAGAAACTGACCTGATTTACGAAGGGATTGCGACGGTGAAATATTCGCCTATGCAGTATTCGGTATCGTAAAGAAACTGACCTGATTTACGAAGGGATTGCGACCTACATCACAGGCCTTTCGATATGCAAGAGTTTTCAGAAAGAAACTGACCTGATTTACGAAGGGATTGCGACAGAGAAATGCCAATTTATTCGTGCTCGGGAAGGATGAAAGAAACTGACCTGATTTACGAAGGGATTGCGACACATCGGACATATCCCGCATATTCATAATGATTGATAAAGAAACTGACCTGATTTACGAAGGGATTGCGACCTGGGAGCTTACTTCATGGTGATATCCTTTCTTTTGGAATGCACCAAAAGAAACTGACCTGATTTACGAAGGGATTGCGACTCTGGTATCCGCCTTGAACCCTTTCAAGCGCTTCGAGGAAAAAAGAAACTGACCTGATTTACGAAGGGATTGCGACGTTCCCGGCAGTCTGTGTGCTCTCGTCCCCGGCGGTCTGAAAGAAACTGACCTGATTTACGAAGGGATTGCGACCCATTGCATCCTCCTTTGTTTTAATCTCCTCACTGTGAGAAAGAAACTGACCTGATTTACGAAGGGATTGCGACATGGAGCGGCCTGCCGCCCTTGGCACCGTTGGCTGCACGAAAGAAACTGACCTGATTTACGAAGGGATTGCGACTTATCCGTCTTACCCATTGCATCCTCCTTTGTTTTAATAAAGAAACTGACCTGATTTACGAAGGGATTGCGACGGCCTGAGGTAGCGGATATATTCAGCCGTGCGGGTGAAAGAAACTGACCTGATTTACGAAGGGATTGCGACACCATACTGTGGTGCGGCTCGCTCGCTTGTGTGGCTCGAAAGAAACTGACCTGATTTACGAAGGGATTGCGACCGCAATTCACGGCTCCGAACGAGCAGATGAACAATCCGAAAGAAACTGACCTGATTTACGAAGGGATTGCGACCCAGGGTGAACCCGATCGTAGTGCGGGGGTTGGAGGTCAGAAAGAAACTGACCTGATTTACGAAGGGATTGCGACTTGTCGTCTCTTTTCCTTTCTCAGCTTCCTTCTCAAAGAAACTGACCTGATTTACGAAGGGATTGCGACCTCGGCGTATCCTCCAGTGTTTCCGACCCACTTAACATAGAAAGAAACTGACCTGATTTACGAAGGGATTGCGACGCTAAAATAGCCTGTTTGATTTCACGGGCACGATCAACGAAAGAAACTGACCTGATTTACGAAGGGATTGCGACCTACCTCCCCACGGCCTGCTTGGGCTCGATGTCGGGGTAAAAGAAACTGACCTGATTTACGAAGGGATTGCGACTCTTCCTCCAGGGCCTTGCACCCATCGCGATACCCACGGCAAAGAAACTGACCTGATTTACGAAGGGATTGCGACCCCGGTGCGTTCTCTTGGATGAATAAATCGACCTGTTCAAAGAAACTGACCTGATTTACGAAGGGATTGCGACACAATCAAAGCACTTTGGTGTGTTTTGATTGTGAAGAAAGAAACTGACCTGATTTACGAAGGGATTGCGACTTTTTCATGACTTCTTTAGGTTTCCCTTCCATCATCTACAAAGAAACTGACCTGATTTACGAAGGGATTGCGACATGGGAGCGGTTCCTCCTTGCACACGTCTTCATCTCAAAGAAACTGACCTGATTTACGAAGGGATTGCGACTTTTTCTGAGTGTTAGTGTTCATGACATCCTCCTTCAAAAAGAAACTGACCTGATTTACGAAGGGATTGCGACATGGGAGCGGTTCCTCCTTGCACACGTCTTCATCTCAAAGAAACTGACCTGATTTACGAAGGGATTGCGACTTTTTCTGAGTGTTAGTGTTCATGACATCCTCCTTCAAAAAGAAACTGACCTGATTTACGAAGGGATTGCGACCTTCGGTGGCTCAATGATCAATAAATTGATCAAGGACACACTTGTCCAAAATAGCATAAGAAGAAAAAGTTTGTGAAAATCCTCCTGGAGGGTAGAGTTGTTTTTAGCAAGAAACACCAAAACCCAGAAGGAGGATTGAGCAGATGGTACGTTGCAGCAGCC